>OIFT01000035.1_pt1 | contig 116771 bp, 93 predicted proteins | sample 1582161 | NCBI WGS metagenome assembly OIFT01 (sample SAMN07501037, study PRJEB24779) | human gut metagenome | isolation source: stool | host: human infant | place: USA: Pittsburgh, PA | reverse complement strand
AACAACTAAATCATTAGTCATTCTCTGACCGAAAGCATAGCCAATTATTTTTTTAGAATATAAGTCTAGAACTGAAGCTAAATAGCACCAACCATCTTTGATAGTATGAATATATGTAATATCTCCTACCCATTTTTCGTTAATAGAAGTAGTAGTAAAATCTCTTTTCAAAACGTTTTCTAAACCTTCTATTACCTTTTCACTTGAATGAGGTTTGTATTTTTTTACAGTTATTGCACAAAGATCAAGTTCAGTCATTCGTCTTTGAACTCGCTTCAATGATACATTGAAACCTTCTGTACCAAGTATATGATGAATCCTAGGAGCACCATATATGCCTTTATTATCTTTATATATCCTTTTAATAGCTGATTTTAACTCCTCATTTTCTAGCTCTCTTGCAGATTTAGTTTTGTCAAAAGCTTTATAATATGTGCTTCTGGCTATGCCTAGAACGCTACACATAGTCTTAATATCATGGTTGCTTTTATTACTATCTATAAATTCTATTACTTTATCTAATTTTTTGTTGCAAATATGGCCATAGCTTTTTTTAATATTTCATTTTCCTCTTTAATTCTTGCCATTTCTTTTTTTAGTTCTTTAACTTCTTTTAATGTCATAACTTCATTTTCATCTACTTTAATTTCTTTAACATCTTTGATCCAGCCATTAATTGTTGACTTTGCAATGCCATATTCGCTACTTAGCTCTGCTAAGGTCATTCCTGACTTAAATAAGTCTACTATCATATTTTTATATTCTTGATCGTATCTTCTGCCCTTTCCCATAATTGACACATCCTTTCTTAACTAAATATTATTTTACTTAGTTCGATTTAATGTGTCCACTACTTTATACTAACACCAGTTTTTAAACTCGCTGTTAGCTCAAACAGTAAAAACTTCTTTACGCAAATTTTACTACATCAATTATTAAATTCTACGGCTCAATTTCAATGTTCCCTCCAAATAAATATTTCATTTTTTCTTTTTCCATGTGTTTGCTTATAACGCCACCTTAAAAGTTAATATTTTCTGCTACAAATTTTCTTATGATGCAATAATTAATTTGTGTATTAACACGCTTAGTTTATTTAAGAATTAGTAATCAATAATGTAAAATACAGCAGAAGTCGTTAACTTTTAAGGTGGTCACACAGAAAATTGTATCTTTAAGCTTAAAGGCCAGTGATAAAGAAAAATTAATGATATTATTGGAAGGAATATTGTAATTAAGTTTTAGAATTTAATCTTTCTTGGAATAAAAACTGCGTTAAGAAGCTGAGGGAGCGAAGCGACTTTCGAAGCTTTAGCAGTTTTTATGGAAAGAAAGATATAAATTCTTAACGCAAATTACACAAATCCTGGAGATAATATCATTAATTTTCGGCATCACGGCAATTAAAGCTGTAACGAACAATTTAGTCAATTTCATAAACAGTAGTAGCATGAGGAGATAGTTCTTTTGAAATTAGTTTATTTATACATGTATAAACTTCGCTTGTCCAAAGATCAGTAAGTTTAATTTCTGCTTCATGAATACCTAATTCGTCTAAGCTAACGGAAATATTAGAAGCTTTATCACTAAGATTGAAAAGTGCCACATACTTTTTATTATTTTTATTGTTATTAGCTGACCAAATAGCTTTTGTATCATCAAGATAAATTTGTTTAGGCTGACAATCTGGTGTAAGCATGTTTAAAACTTTTTTATTTGTTAGCAGAGATAATGTCCATTGATCTAATTTAGTCATTTCGGCACCTAACATTAAAGGAGAGCCGAATAAACACCATAGTGTTATCATTGTTTGTTGTTCATCTTTAGTAAAGTTTGTTAATCTCTCTTTGCCGAAGCCTTTACCTAAATATCCTAAGGGCAACATATCGCAGTCAGGATAACATCCTTCAGACACATGATTTTGCCATAGTTCACAACGGTAAAACATATCTTTAAGAAGAGTCCAATTATCCCAAAAATCATCAGTAATACGCCACATATTAGCATACTTTTCATAATGCCATGCTTTATCTATAAGAGCAGGACCTGGAGATAGGGAAAGAACAATAGGTCTTTTACATTTTTCAATAGCTTTTGATATCATTTCAATTTCATGCCTAGCAGAATACTGATTTTCACGATAAATATTTGTATTACATATGTCATCACATTTTATAAAATCAACGCCCCAGCAAGAATAAAGCTCAATTAAAGAGTCGTAATAAGCTTGTCCTTCAGAAGTATTACGAACTCCATACATATCTGGGTTCCAACCGCATATAGAGCTAGGATCAGCAATCATATCAGCAGTAGTATTACAATTTTTAACTTTAAAATGATTATGAGCAGCAATACGTGGAATACCTCTCATAATATGAATTCCGAATTTTAGACCAAGATTATGAATATATTCTGCTAATGGAGCAAAGCCGGCCCCATCTACTGATGAAGGAAAACGCTGTGGATCTGGTTGCAATCTAGAAAATTCATCAATTTCTAACTTTGAAAAAGGGATGTATTGAAATTTATCACGCATTGAGCCAGCATTATGGGCATACCATTGGATATCAACAACAATATATTCCCAACCATATTCTTTCAAATTTTTAGCCATATAATTTGCATTAGCTTTAATTTGTTCTTCATTTGCTGTAGTATCATAATAATCATAACTATTCCACCCCATAGGTGGAGTTTTAGCAAAGGTATTTTTATTCATAGTTTACTCCTTTAAATAGCAATTTATTGATTTAAATAGAAAAAATTGAATTTATTACAAGTTAATTATAATATATATTATATAGGTAAAAAAAGGATAGAACTTTGATATTGGAGGGTAATTTTTTGATGCATTATAAAATTGGTTCATTTGGTATTTTGAATATAGATGATATGAACAATCCACCATTACTTTTATTAGATGGGGGAATAGAGAAAAGATTTAATGAAAATTATGAGTTTTTTAATAATAAGCGTCCTGAGTATAAGGGATATTTATTTCAATATACTCTACAAGGAAGAGGTATTTTTGAGAAGAGAGGATATTGTCATGATATAAATGAAGAGGAAGGATTTATTGTAAAGTTTCCAGAAGAAAGCAAATATTATCTGAATAAAAATGATAATATTTCTTGGATGTTTATTTATTTACATTTTGATGGATTTGCAGCAGAAACGTTTGTGGAAAAATTAAGTAGAATATGCGGGGATAAATTCACATTGAGAAGAGATAGTATACCTATTCGAATGGCAGTTAATTTTCAAAATAAGATGATGAATGGTGAAAGGTTAGACAAGTATGAAAGTGGAGAGTTTTTGTACAAATTTTTATGTGAGCTATTAAGAGAAGTAGAAAATCCAAGAGGAGTTAATAATAATATAGTAAAGATTGCGGAAAATATTATGAATGATGAATACGGAAGCATTGAAGGGATAGATAGTCTGGCAACTAGATTAGGGATTTCAGTAGAGCATTTTATTAGAACTTTCAAATCAGAAAAAAATATAACACCAATAAAATATTTAACAAATTTAAGAGTTCAGGCATCAATGAATGATCTTTTAAATACAAATGAGAAGCTTGATATTATTGCAAATAGAAATGGTTTTTCAAGTGGAAATTACTTTTGCAAGGTATTTAGAAAAAGTGTAGGAATGTCACCTAATGAGTATAGAAGAAATAGAAGATAATAATTAAAAAACTTAGATTATAGTAAAACATTAGATATTATTAACAAAATACATTTTTTATATATTAATAAAATAAGAATTCAAATTTGAATTTTCACTTTATTTTTAGCTACTATAGAGATTAGCTTTATGAATCTCATTCATATTTAAATAAAGGATGAATTAAGGAAATGTAGATAAAGGATAGATGATTTAATTGAATTTAGGATTAATCTATATATTGGATTGACCTAGAAAGTGAATTTTTATTATAATTATTAATATTAATTAAGATAGGGGATTAAGAATATGGCGACAATAGTAGATGTTGCAAAGTTAGCAGGAGTTACTCCTACAACTGTATCACGAGTTATTAATAATAGAGGGTATATTAGTGAAAAAACAAAAAATAAAGTTCATGAGGCAATGGAGCAATTAGGATATCAACCTAATGAAATAGCTCGCTCGTTAACAAAGCAAAAAAGTAACACTATAGGTGTAATAGTTCCACATATATCTCATCCATATTTTGCAAAGCTAATCAGTAATTTAGAAAATGAAGCAGCTAAAAGTGGTTATAAGATAATTTTATGTAATAGTAAAGAAAAAGCTGAAAAGGAAAAACAGTATTTGGATATGTGCAAAAGCAATAGGGTGGCAGGAATAATTTTATGTAGTGGTAATGTTGAATCCAATAAGATTAATACTGGTAATATTCCAATAGTTTTATTGGAGAAAAACTTTGAAGATGGTAAACTAGGAATTCAATGTGATAATTATCAAGGAGGAAAACTTGCAACAGAACATTTAATAGATTGTGGTTGTAAAAGATTATTACATTTTAGTGGAGTAATTGATGAAGAGATGCCAGCAGATAATAGAGAAAAAGCATTTATAGATATATGTAATGAAAATAATATTGAGTTCTTTATTAGAAAATATGATATAGATACATATAATGAAATGAATTATTATGGATATATAAAAGAGACACTTAAGGAAATAGAAAATATTGATGGAATATTTTCTAGTAGTGATTTGATTGCAGCGCAGGTTATTCAAGTTTGTAATGAATTAAATATCAGAATTCCACAGGATATTAAGCTTATTGGATTTGATGATGTTGAAATAGCTAAATTAACAACACCAACTATAACAACGATACATCAACCAATTAAGGAAATGGCTAAATTAGCAATTGAATTGGTAGATAGTAAATATAAAAATATAGAAGTAAATGAGCAAACTATATTACCTATAGAATTAGTTGTTAGAAATAGTACAAAATAATTTTGAGTAATAAATAAAAAAATATATTTATAAACTAAGTGAAGTGACTCCTAGCAAGTAGAGCTGGTAAATAATATAAAATTAAGCTGTTAAGGTGTAGCTTCTATATTTAATAGGAGTCATACCTTTTAGCTTCTTTTGTAATATTTTTGTATTGTAAAATTTAATATATTCGTCTATAGCTTGTTCAAGTTCTTCAAAAGTAGAAAACTTTTTTAGATAATACATTTCACATCCTTTAACTTAAGAAATAATTCTCCATTTTTAAACGTCTATTTTCCACCTCTAAAAACTTTAATTGTGCTGAAAACCTTTCTGATTTAGTTAACTCCTCAAATGATTTATTTTTACTACGTCTATCGACTAGTGCGTTATATCCATTTTTATTATATGTAAGCCAAGTTCTTTGGTTATACAATTATTTTATATATTTTCATTAAAATATTCTTCTACAAATTTAAATTTAATTTCATATGATATCTTAGCTTTTCTTCCAATAAAAATTACTCCCTTTATATTAATAATAGTTTTATTATTTTAACTGTCTACTATAAAGGGAGCATATCATTAATGATACGAATTATTTTTATCTAAAGAATAAAGTTAGTAGAGTCTCTATAAATAATAGATGTTTTGACATAGGTTATAGAAAATGGAGAATCAACATTTTTAATTCTATTAAGAAGTATTTTAGCTGCAGATTTACCCATTTCAAAACTTTCTATTGATACTGTTGTAAGTTTAGGGGCTATGATTTTTGATTCCATACAATCGTCAAAACCACAAACAATAACGTCTTTAGGTATAGAATAATTTAATTCTTTTAATGCATTTATTAATGTGATTGCTATAAAATCATTTGCGCAAATAAATGCTTGAGGGAATGAGGGCAACTTTTTTAGTTTTTCGATTAACCATGAGGAATTTCCATAAGGATTTTTATCGTTTTCTAAAATTGAATTATCCAATGTAAAAGGTATTCTATGATCTAATAAGGCAGTTATGTATCCTTGCCAACGTTCATAAAAGCTTTGACAGTGAGTATTATCCCCTATAAATCCGATATTTGTAATATTATTATTTAGTAAGTCTGTTGTAAGAGTATATACACTTGAGAAGTTTTCCATCAAAATTATATCAGCAGCTAAGTTAGTATTATCCTTGATTGGGGAGCAATCTACAAAAAGTGTAGGTAAGTTTAAAGAACAAATAAGGTTACTATAAGCTCTATCAAACATTTCTATGCAAAGTATCCCATCGACTAAATCTGGATTGAAGCTATTAGGTAATGTTAAGTTTTGAAGTTCAGAATCTCTTATTAAATATATAGAAAGTTTAATTCCGTAAGAGCTCATTTTTTTTTCAAATCCAGATAAAAAGTTACTTCCAAAGTGAGAGCCTGTTGGCATATTGCTTGTAAACAATGCTATTTCTTTATTTTTTAAATATTCCTTGGATGAAGAAGTTGTTTGTATATATGAAAATTGTTTGTAGCCCATTTCTATAGCTGTTTGTAGGACTTTGTTTTTAGTTTCTTCTGAAATAATTCCTGTATTATTAAGAGCTTTAGAAACTGTATTTCTAGATATATTTAATTTATCTGCAATATCCTGAAGTCTTATTTTTTTGTTTTCCATCTTTAATAAACTCCTTTAATGTAAATTAATTATTCCTAAGTTTAATGCTTGTATAAAGATTATAGCATAAATAAAGAAAAAGTAGAATGATAATTTGTTTATTTGTGTTACAAATGTAAAATAAAATATGGGTAAAAAGTAATAAAAATATATTTTAATGTAACAAAAAATGTTGACAATATAGAAAAAGAATGATAATATTTAGTTGTAACTAAGAGAAAATGTTTACATATTGTGCAAATGTAAAAAAGTATTTTGGGTTTGTAAATGATTTTAGGGAGGGTAGATTTGTATTGAGTGAGATTGGAAATAGTATTAAAGTTACAAATGAAAAAGTAAATAAAAGTAAGAAAACAAAAGGGAACTTTAAGAAGAAGTTAGGGTATATGAGAAAAAATTATCAATTGTATTTATTCTTTATGTTACCACCGCTATTATTATTGATTATATTTAAGTATATTCCAATTGGGGGTATATTAATGGCCTTTGAGGATTATAGTCCAATTCAAGGTCTTTTAGGTAGTGAGTGGGTTGGATTTAAACATTTTGCTAGATTTTTATCATCACCAGATTTTATGAATTTATTAATGAATACTCTTAAATTAAGTGTATTTGGGTTATTGTGGGGATTTCCTATACCTATTATATTAGCAATATTAATATCGAGAGTTAAAAGTGAAAAGATAAGAAAAAATATACAGCTTATAATTTATGCACCAAACTTTATTTCGGTAATAGTTATATCAGGTATGATAATTATATTTTTATCACCAGTAGGGCCAATTAATCAATTATTTGGAACAACAATTAATTTTATGGCAAAGCCTGAGGCCTTTAGAACTATTTATATTGCAAGTGGAATATGGCAAGGAGCAGGATGGGCTTCGATAATATATACAGCTGCATTGTCAAATGCAAGCAAAGAACTTACAGAAGCAGCAATTATAGATGGAGCTAATATTTTTCAACAAATATGGAATGTTGATATACCTGCAATAAAACCTATAATGGTAATTCAATTTATATTATCTGCAGGAAGTATTATGAGTATAGGTTTTGAAAAAGCATTGGCACTTCAAAATAATTTAAATTTACCGGCCTCAGAAATATTACCAACATATGTGTATAAAATGGGGCTACAAATGGGAGATTATAGTTTTTCAACAGCAGTAGGGTTATTTAATGCCATAATTAATGTAATATTACTAATTATAGTTAATACAGCTGCAAATAAATTAAGTAAGGATGATGAAGAAGTACAAGGATTATAGGAGGTTAATAAGATGAAAAAGAAAAGAAAGTCAAGTCTATCTGTATCAGATAAACTAATAATGGGTAGTGGTTATGTTTTATTAGCGATGTTTGTACTTCTAATTATTATACCATTAATATATGTAGTAGTAGCATCATTTATGGATCCTACAGTTCTTAATAATGAGGGAATTAGTTTTAATTTTAGTAAATGGTCATTAGAAGGATATAATAGAGTTTTTCAAGATGATATGATTTTAAGAGGATTTATAAATTCTATCTTTTACTCTATATCATTTGCTGTTATATCTGTTGTAGCTACACTTTTTGCGGCATATCCGCTTTCAAAGCAAGAGTTTGTAGGAAGAAAATTTATCAATATGCTTTATGTTATAACAATGTTTATTGGTGGTGGATTAATGCCAACATATCTTTTAATGGACAAGTTACATCTATTAAATACACCTTGGGCAATAATATTGCCAGGTGCAATAAATGTATGGAATATAATGTTGGCTAAAACTTATTTTAGAAGTTTACCAAAAGAACTAAGAGAAGCATCGTCAATAGATGGTGCTAGTGAAATAACTCATTTCTTTAAGATTGTTTTACCTGTATGTAAACCAATAATAGCTGTATTGATGTTGTACCAATTTGTAGGTCAATGGAATAGTTATTTTGATGCAATGATTTATTTAGATGATGCATCATTACAACCGTTACAATTAGTAATTAGGTCAATACTTATTCAAAACACACCAGCAACAGGTATGATTGCTGATATACAAAGTACAGCAGAAATGGCTAAAATAGCTGAATTATTAAAATATTCAACAATAGTTATTTCTAGTTTACCATTATTAATAATGTATCCATTTTTCCAAAAATATTTTGATAAGGGAATTATGATAGGTTCAGTAAAAGGATAATAGAAAAGGAGATGTTTTTATGAGAAAACCATTAATTAAAGGAATTTTAAGTTTAACTATGGCAACAATGATGTCTATAACAATGATATCATGTGGGAGTAAAACAAAGGATAATGAAAGTGTAACTATTAAGGATGTTTCATTTCCTTTAGAAGAAACAGTAACATTAAAAATGTTAACTCATGCACCTGCAATATCAGAACAAGATCCAAGTAAGAGAGCTATATTTCAGAGATTAGAAGAAGAAACAAATGTTAAAGTTGATTGGACATGTTATGTTGATGATCAGTTTGGTGATAAAAAGAATTTAGCATTATCTAAAAAGGAAACACTACCGGATTTAGTATTCGATGCAGATATGAGTAATTATGATTTACTTCGTTATGCAAAGCAGGGTATTATCACTCCTGTAGAAGATTTAATAGATGAATATATGCCAAATCTTTCAGGAATATTAGAGAAAAATCCAGATTATAGAAAGATGATTACTGCACCAGATGGGCATATATATTCGTTTCCGTGGATAGAAGAATTAGGTAAAGGGAAAGAAGCTATTCAATCTGTGTCTAATATTCCTTATATAAATAAAAAATGGTTAGATCAATTGGGATTAGAGGTTCCAGATACTATAGAAGAATTAGAGAGTGCATTAAAGGCATTTAAAGAAAATATACCAGATTCTATTCCTATGTCATTTATTTTAAATAATGGCGGTGAAGATCCAAGTGTATTGTTAGGTGCTTTTGGATATGGAGATAATGGTGATCACTATATAGTAACTAATGATAAAGAAGTTATATACTCAACAGTTCAAGAAGATTATAAAGAGGGAGTTAAGTGGCTACACAGTTTACAAGAGGCTGGTCTTATAGATGCAGAGGCATTTACACAAGATTGGTCAACATATGTAAATAAAGGGAAAAATAATAAATATGGTTTATTTTTTTCTTGGGATAGTGCAAATATAGTATCTAACGTTGAAGATTATGTCCCACTTCCAGCATTATCTGGACCAGATGGACAAAAAAATATTACTAGATGGAATTCATATGGATTTCAAGTTGGTAGATCTGTTATAACAACTGCAAATAAAAATTTAGAGTTAACAGCAAAATGGGTAGATAAATTATATGAACCACTTCAATCAATTCAAGATAATTGGGGAACTTATGGAGAAGAAAATAAACAAAATATATTTGAGTTAAAAGAAGATGGAACATTATCTCATTTAGATTTAGAAGGAGCTTCACCTTGGGAAACAAGAGCTAATCAATATGTAGGTGGACCACTAGCAGTTCTTAATGAATATTATGGAGTTTATACAACATGCCCAGAAGATGCACAAAGTAGATTAGATATTTTACATTCAAATTATGTAGATTACATGAATGCAGATTACATTTATCCATTAGTATTTATGTCTATTGAAGATACAGAATCATTAACTCAATATGAAACTGCTATAAGAGGATATACAGATCGTAAAAGGGCTGAATGGATACTTAATGGTGGAATTGAAGAAGAATGGGATTCATATTTAGGAGAGATGGAAAAGTTAGGATTATCTAAGGCTTTAGAAATTAAACAAAAATATTTTGATGAATATTATAAATAATTAGGGCAATAGGGGATATATTGAAAGTTAAATATGATTATGAAGTTAATATATCCTCTACAATGTTCTAGCAGTATGGGAGAAGTGTTTATGGAAAATAAATCGATTTTAGAAAGAGCAAGAAAATATGAAGATAATAATATAAAAAATATATTGAAAGAAGAAAAGCAAGAATTTCACTTATGTGCACCTATAGGATGGATAAATGATCCAAATGGGTTTTCGACTTTCAAAGGAGAGTATCATCTGTTTTATCAATATCATCCATATGGAACATATTGGGGACCGATGCATTGGGGACATAGTAAGTCAAAAGATTTTATTAGATGGGAACAGTTGCCTATTGCTATTGCACCAGATGAAAAGTATGATGAGTCAGGATGCTTTTCGGGGAGTGCAGTAGAAGCTGATGGGAAGCATATACTTATGTATACTGGAGTATTAGAAAAGGTAGATAATAGTGGAAGTAAATTTGTTAGGCAAACTCAATGTATAGCAGTTGGAGATGGAATAAATTATGAAAAGTTAGATTGCAATCCAGTAATAACTCATGAACAATTGCCAGAAGGAAGTAGCAAAGAAGATTTTAGAGATCCAAAGATTTGGAAAGAAGGTGAATGGTTTTACTCAGTCATTGCAAGTAGAGCTGCTGATAATAGTGGACAAATCCTTATGTATAAATCAAAGGATTTAAAAGTATGGAGATTAGTAACTGTACTTGATAAGAGTGAAAATAAGATAGGGACTATGTGGGAATGTCCAGATTTTTTTGAACTTGATAAAGAACATGTTCTTATAATTTCACCAATGGAGGTTAGAGCTAATGAAAAAGGATATCATAATGGGCATAACTCTATTTTTATAACAGGAAATTATAATAAAGAAAATAATGTTTTTGAAAGAAGGACAGAAGAACTTATAGATGGAGGATTAGACTTTTATGCACCACAAACTTTAGAAACTAAAGATGGAAGGCGTATAATGATAGGATGGATGCAAACTTGGGAAAATAAAATAGTTCCAGATGAGTTTAAATGGTGTGGAATGATGACTATACCAAGAGAGCTTAATTTAAGGGAGGGCATGGTTATTCAATCTCCTGTTAGGGAGTTAAGCAATTATCATAAAAATACTATTAAATATGAAAATATTGAAGTACAAGATGAAATATCTTTAGATGGAATAAGTGGTAGAATATTAGATTTAACATTAGAGATTGATGCAAAAGACAGTAAAGAGTTTATAATAAGGTTGGCAAAAGATGATGAACATGAAACTTTAATAAATTATAATCCAATTCATAATTTACTTACTTTTGACAGAAGTTATTCTGGAAAACTTAAAAATATGATTCATAAAAGAGATATGAAAATTAAAGGTTCAGAAAGTAAAATTAAGCTTAGAATTGTGTTAGATAGATATTCAGCAGAGATATTTATTAATGATGGTCAGCAAACAATGACATCAACATTTTATACACCATTAGATGCTCAAAATATTACTTTTGAGTCAAATGGAAAATCAATTATTAATGTTGAAAAGCACGATATAGTTCTTTAATTTAGTAGTGAAAGTGGTGAGTTTATTATGAAAAATGTTATATGTCCTGGTGAAGTACTTATAGATTTTGTAGCATTGGATGTAGGGAAAAGTTTAAAAGAAACAAATAAATTTATGAAAAAAGCTGGTGGGGCACCTGCTAATGTTTCAGCAGCTATTTCTAAGCTAGGAGCAAAAGCATACTTTTGTGGAACAGTAGGAGAAGATGCATTTGGTGAATTTTTAGAAGATACATTAAAAAAGAATAATGTAAATACAGATCTTATGTTTAAGTTAAAAAATAATACTACATTTGCATTTGTTTCATTAATGGAAGATGGTGAAAGAGATTTTGAATTTTCAAGAGATGCTGATGAGTGTTTGACATTTGATATGATAAAAGATAAATTGGAAAAATTTGATTTGTACCATTTTGGAAGTGCCACTGCATTTCTTGGGGGAAGTCTAAGAGATACCTATTATAAATTAAAAGAATACGCAAAAGAGAATAATAAATTAATATCCTTTGATGCAAATTATAGAAAGAGTTTATTTGGAAATGCTAAGAGTGAGTTTATTAAGTGTTGTAAGGAGTTTATTCAAGATAGCAATATAGTTAAACTAAGTGAGGAAGAGGCTCAATTAATTAGTGGAATAGATGATATTAAAGAAGCAAGTCAATATATAGTAGGACTAGGTTGTGAGAATCTTATTATAACATTAGGAAAGAGAGGATCACTTTTAACAAATAAAGAAAAGCAAGTGTTAATTCCAACTAAGGAGTTAAAGATGAAAGATGCAACAGGAGCTGGTGATGCTTTTATGGGAGCAGTTCTTGCACAAGTTCTTAATGAACCAGAAAGAGATATTGAGGAAGTTGTTAAACTTTCAAATATAGTAGGAGGGATAACAACAACTAAAATAGGAGCACTTGATTCAATTCCAACATGGGATGAAGTTTTCAAATATATTGAGAAAATAAATGAATAGATGTTAACTTAATGTGAAGTACTTTTTATAGACATAGTTAGATGGAATTAAGTACTTCATTTTTTATTATTTAAATATTATTGATTAGAGAAATTAATTTTGAGGAAAGGATGATTAATATGAAATATAAGATGTTATTGACTATATTAAGTATTACTATATTATGTGGTTGTAGTAATTTTGCAGAGATAAACAATGATAACGAAAGTATATCAATATTTCCTAAAAGGGAAGAAAGTTGGGTTGGAGATCCTATGCCATATTACGATGAAGAAAAGTTTAATATATTTTACTTAGAGGATTTAAGAGATGGTGATGTTGGATTTCATCCATGGAGCTTATTTACAACTAATAATTTTTATGAATATGATGATATAGGAGAGGTAATACCATATTCTAAAAATACTCAAGATCAAGATTTGGCATTAGGAACAGGTTCTGTTATAAAAGATAATAATGGCTTATATCATGCGTTTTATACAGGACATAATCCTAATAAGATGCCAAAAGAGGCTATTATGCATGCTACAAGCGAAGATAAGATAAATTGGACTAAAATACCTGAAGATACATTTTTTGCGTCGGAACAATATAGTAGTGATGATTTTAGGGATCCATATGTAATTTATAATGAAGATTATAAGGAATATTGGATGTTAATAACTACAAGAAGAGATAATGTTGGAGTAATAGCACTATATACATCTGATGATTTAAAAATATGGGAAGATCAAGGTGTGTTTTTTACAAATGATATGGGAACAGATTCTAACTTAGAATGTCCAACGTTAATTAAATATGGAGGGTATTGGTATCTTTCTTTTTCAGATCAATGGCCAAATCGAGTAACGCATTATAGAATTGCAAGTGATTCGAAAGGAGAATTTAATATTCCTGAAATGGATCATTTTGATGGAAAAGGATTTTATGCTGGTAGAATGGAAAAGGACTCTGAGAATTTATATATATTTGGATGGACACCTACAAAGGAGATGTATAGTGATTTAGAGAATTATGACTGGGGAGGCAATTTGGTTGTCCATCAACTTATGCAAGGTAAAAATGGAGAATTATATCCAGTGCCAATATATAATGTTATAGAAAAGATAAAAAAGGATACTAAGATAAATTTAATAGAACATAGCGAAACTGTAATTAAAAATAATGATACTTATAAATTTACTGGGGAGGATTATGAGTTTGTAAAATTTGATTCAATTAATGATATAAATAAGATTACAGGTAAGATAAATTTAAATTCAGATAGCGGTAAATTTGGATTTATGTTTGATGTTGATGAAAATAATCTTGGAAGTTTGAATATTGTATTCGATATAAAAAAACAAGAGATTGAATTTTATAATACATTAACTAACAATATATCAAATTTAGAAGCGCAATCGAATATTCCTTTTAAGTTTAATGATAAAAATTCAATAGATTTTACTATTTTAATTGATGATAGTGTTGTGGTTATTTATGTAAATGATGAAGTTGTATTAAGTAATAGAATGTTTTTAGCTCAAGGGTCACAATGGGGAGTGTTTTCAATTGACAATGACGTTATATTTGAAAACATAAAACTAAGTAAATAAACGAGGGTGATATGATATTTAAAAGCAGTTCCTTAATAGTAGAGCAAGTTATTTATATCTACTCTTCCTATCTATATATTTAAACTTAATATAATGTTAATAAACTACCTGGCAGTATGAAGTTAGGATATAAAGCGAAGAAGCATTTTTATTTCGAAAAATGCTTCTTTTGTTCGTATATATTAAAGTGTGTATAATGATGTATGGCCATCATCATTTATATATTTAATTGTTGATTTGCTAGTATTTAAATCAACATTTAAAGTACAATATTTATCATCTTTTCTCCACGTTAATATGATTTCATCATCCTTTGAAGATTCAACTGTAAAATCACCATCAAATGCAGGATAATCATTTCTAAAGTCAATTAATTTAAGTAATCTTTGAACTACATCTTGATTATATGCTTTATCAATTTCAGATAAAGTAAAGTTATGTCTATTAATTTCACGACCTTCTCCAGTACGAGTAATATTTTCAACATCGTTCTCACCAGCTAATAATCCAACATAATATACTTGTGGAATACCAGGAGCAAAGAATTGAATTGCTCTTGCAGTTAAGTATGCATCATCATTACATCCTAAAACAGAGTAATAAGAACATCTTATTTGATGAACGTCAAATCCATCTGGGCTTTTATGAGCATCAGAATGAACTAAGCTTAAGTTTGCACCATGATCTAAGCAATGGTTAACAATTTTTCTAGCATCATTTGTTGATACTAAATCATCTAAATCTGGTTTTACAGGAATTCCATCATGACAATCTAACATTGTAAATTGATTATGGGGTCTATCTTTTAAATACTCTGTAATTTGAGAGCTAGATTTATTAACTATTGTGCTAAGAATCATATATGGAAGTATAAAGTCATAAATATAGTTACCATACTTAGCTAGCTTAAATTGAGTAGTATAATGAGCATGAACTTCAGGAAGTAAGTCAATATTAAGAGATTTAGCTAAATCAGATATCCAATCTAAGAATTTATATATTTCAGGTTCAACAAAGAAGCAGCTAGTACCAAGTTTCTTTATTACATATCCTACAGCATCCAGTCTTACAATTTTAACATTATTTTTATAGAAGTTTTCAAAGAATTCTTTTAATAATAATCTAACTGATTCAGAATTTATATCAAGATCAATTTGTTCAGATGGAGTTTCTTTACCAAAAGTAGTCCAAACAGAAACCTCTTCTCCATTTATATTAAATGTTGAATAAGGGATTTGTCTACGTAAAAACATTTTATCAATATCTTCTTGAACAGGTTTTCCATCAGCCCACATTTTATCTAGTGTAATAAATAAGTCTGCATATTGAGATGATTTTCCGTTCTTTAAGAAGTCTTTGAAGAACACAGAGTTTTTAGAAATATGGTTAACCATTAAATCAAGAAGAATATCATGATTTTCTCCTAGTTTACGAATATCATCCCATGTACCAAATTTAGGTTCTATTTCTAAGTAAGTAAGAGGTGCAAAACCTCTGTCCCCTGATGATGGAAATGGAGGAAGTATGTGAATACCACCTTTAAATGTATTTGGAAAATATTTTGTAAGTACATTATCTAATGTTTTTAAATCTCCACCAAGAGAATCAGGATAAGTTATAAGTTGAACTTTATTTTTTACTGCCATTTTAATATCTCCTCTTAATTAACTATATATTATAAAGTGTTTTTAATTCTTCTATAGAAGGTAGCTCTGCAATAGCACCTAAATGTTTTAGCTTGAAGGCACTTGTTGCAAAGCCAATATTTAAAGCTTCTTTTAAAGTGTAATTACTAGTCATGGCTGTATAGAAACCACCCCAGAAAGCATCTCCAGCACCAGTTGTATCTACGACTTCAGTAGCCAAAGTTTTAAATTTAATAGTTTCAATACCATTAGAAACTATTGCACCATCTTTTCCTAAAGTCATTATTACAAGTTTTGCACCACATTGAATAAACTTCTTTACATGATTTTCAGGGGTATCAGCACCAAAAATTCTTTCTGCATCAACTTCTGAAGGTTTTATTATATCTACTTTACTTATAAGACTTTTTATATACTCTATTCCATCGTGTCCTTCTTCCCAAATCATTTCATGATAGTTAGGATCAAAGCCTATAAGGACATCATTTTTTCTAGCCTCTTCAATAACTTTTTCAATCATTTTTCTTGATTTTGCTTGAGAAATAGGCCAACAAGAAAAATGAACTATTTTGCTATTTTTTAATGTTGAATCTATTTCAGAAGTATATTCCAAGTTGTAATCTGCACTACGATAGAAAATAGGTAGTGGAGTTTCTTTACTTTTAGTTACAAGAACTATACTTGTAGAATTATTAACTCTATTAATTAAATCAGTATTAATATTATTTTTCTTTAAGTTATCAACTAAGAAATCACCTAGTCCGTCATTTCCTACACATGAAGTTATAACTGGGTTACCACCAAGTCTTTTTATATTCATAGTTATATTTGCTGGTGAACCACCAAAAAATCTTGAGTATTTATTACAAGTAAAGTTAGTATCATAGTCGTCTGAAATCATATCTACTAAAATTTCACCAATTGTAAATATGTCATTTGGTTTAGCTTGAAATTTTATGGTATTACTAAAATTAAACATTGTTACCTCCTAATGGCTTTCTATAAATAGAGTATAAATATAAAAACAAAATGTGTCAAGCGATTGACATATTTTGATTTTAAATTTTAAGATATAAAAAATAGGCTACCAAACAACGTTTAGTAGCTGATTTTTTCTATATAGTATTTTTCACGATATTGCTTTAAAGTAATACTAGTTAGTTTTTTAAATTGTTTTTCAAGATGACTTTGAGAAGAAAAACTCATACAAGTAGCAATTTCAATATAAGAATAATCAGAATGAATTAATAGCTTTTTTACTATTTTAATTTTTTCTCTAATTATGAATTCCTTAATGGAAAGTCCTTCATATTTTCTAAATAGGACTGATAAATAATTAGGACTTAATGATAATTCATTAGCTATCTCTGGAATTTTTATTTTATTATGAAGATGAGAAAAAATATAATTTTTACATTTCTCTATATATAGATTTTGATTTTTATTACTATCTTTGTTTGATACATTTTTAAAATCATTAACTAGTTTAGCATACTCATATTGGGATTGGCGCATTAAATTTTCTATAGAATTATAGTCATCTAAAGTTTCTATTCTATTTATATAAGTATCACTTAAAGAAAAAGATATTTCTGGATCAATACCACCTCTAATTGCAGCTCTGCAAGCTAGGGTAACTACAACAATGCCTAAGTTTTTAATGTGACGAATAGGATTTTTGGCAAGAATTGCGTTATATGAATCATTATTACTTTTAGGAATTATTTTTTCTAAAAGCTCTAAATCACCATTTTCTATGCAGTGTAATTCTCTAAGCTCCTGCTCATAAGGTGGATGTATGGTTTGCATCTCTAAATTTTTATATAATAAATTACAAAAATCAACCTGAATATCATGTTCTATCATTCTAAATACTCCTTTAAATAGTTTAAAAGTTAGATTGTGTAATATTTAATTTAATTGTTTACATTATATCATAAAAATTATGTGAAAAATGATATAAAAATGTGAAAAGTGATATAAAGAATAGAAAATATCTCTTAAAATTAAAGTAAATTAGGAGAAGAGATTTAATGGAGGAGAATATGGGGAAATATATATTAGATTTAGAAAGGTACGCAAGTATTGCAAGACAAGCGGTAGCAGAAAGTTGTGTATTATTAAAAAATGATGACAAGGCACTTCCACTTAGAAGTGGTGATAAAGTAGCAGTCTTTGGTAGAAGTGCTTTTAATTATTATAAAAGTGGATTAGGTTCAGGAGGACTTGTTAATACAAGATATGTAGTTAGTATTTTAGATGCTTTAAGAGAAAATAAAGATATTACTTTAGATGAAAAATTATTGAAGGTATATGAAGAGTGGATTGAAGAAAATCCTTATGATGAAGGAGCTGGATGGGGAAATGTACCTTGGTCTCAAAAGGAAATGAGCCTTTCAGATTCAGTAGTAAATGATGCTTCAGATGCAGATATTGCATTAGTTATGATAGGGCGCACTGCTGGTGAAGATCAAGATAGTAAAAATGAAGCTGGAAGTTATCTTTTAACTGAAGAAGAAGAAAGTATGATTGAAAAAGTTAGTAAGACATTTAAAAGAACAGTTGTAATTTTAAATGTAGGTAATATTATAGATATGAAATGGGTAGAGAAATATAATCCTTCTTCTGTTCTTTATGTATGGCAAGGTGGACAAGAAGGTGGTAATGGTGTTGTTGATATACTAACAGGCAAGGTAAATCCCTGTGGAAAATTAACAGATACTATTGCAAGAAATATTGAAGATTATCCATCAACTGAAAATTTTGGAGATAAGGAAAGAAATTATTATAAGGAAGATATATATGTAGGATATCGTTATTTCGAGTCATTTGCTAAAGATAAAGTACTTTATCCATTTGGTTATGGATTATCTTATAGTAACTTTGAAATTAATGGTAAGCTTTTAGAAGTAACAGATAAGGAAATAATGGTTGAAGCAGATGTTCTTAATAAAGGAGGAATGTCAGGAAAGGAAATTGTACAAGTTTATATAGAAGTACCACAAGGAAAACTTGGAAAGCCATCAAGAGAACTTATAGGATTTACAAAGACAAGTGTAATTAATCCAGGAGAAAATCAAAAAGTAACAATAAATATTCCTAAGTATTATATTGCTTCTTATGATGATAGTGGAGTAACTGGATATAAGTCATCTTATGTGTTAGAAGAAGGATGTTATAAAGTTTATATTGGTTCAGATGTTAGAAGTGCAATTATTTCTGGAGAATATAGTCAAGAGTTTACTGTAGTAGAAAAATTAGAAGAAGTATATGCACCTATAGCTAAATTTGAACGTTTTAAGGCAACTATTAATGACGATGGTAATTATGAAATTATAATGGAAGAGGTTCCAACAAGAACTATAAATCCTTATGAAAGAATGGTAGAAAGACGTGAATCTGAAATTTATTATACTGGAGATAAGGGGTATAAGCTTGGAGATGTATTTGATAAAAAGGTAGATTTAGATAAGTTTATTGCACAATTAAGTGATGATGATTTAATTTATATGTTCCGTGGAGAAGGAATGTGTAGTCCTAAAGTAACACCAGGTACAGCAGCAGCTTTTGGTGGAATTACAGATGAGTTAAGAAGTTTTGGAATACCTGTTGCGTGTTGTGCAGATGGACCTTCAGGAATACGTATGGATTGTGGAACTAATGCATTTTCATTACCAAATGGAACAGCATTAGGATGCACATTTAATGTAGAGCTTGTTAAAGAGCTTTATACTATGACAGGATTAGAACTTCGTAAAAATAAAATAGATTCGCTTTTAGGACCTGGAATGAATATTCATAGACATCCTTTAAATGGTCGTAACTTTGAATATGTTTCGGAAGATCCTCTAGTAACAGGAAAAATAAGTACAGCTCAAGTTATAGGTATGCAGTTAAGTGGTTCAGCACCTACTATTAAGCATTTTTGTGCTAATAATCAAGAGGCATCAAGACGTTTTGTGGATTCAATAATATCAGAAAGAGCATTACGTGAAATTTATTTAAGAGGATTTGAAATTGCTGTTAAAGAAGGTAAAGCACGCTCTGTTATGACTACTTATAATCCTGTAAATGGTATATGGACAGCAGGAAGTTATGACTTATGTACAATGATTCTTAGAAATGAATGGGGATTTGATGGAATAGTTATGACAGACTGGTGGGCAGAAGCAAATACTGAAGGTGAAAAATCTACAAGAGAAAATAAAGCACCTATGGTAGTAGCTCAAAATGATATATATATGTGCGTGGCAAATTCTAAATCAAATCCAGAGAATGATAATGTTAAGGAAAAGTTAGAGGCTGGTGAGATTACTAGAAGTGATTTACAAAGAAATGCAAAAAATATTTTAAATTTCATAATGAAATCCCCTTCAATGCTTCATGAATTAGGTCGTATTAGCAAAGAAGAACTAGATGAAATTAATAAAGTAAATGATGATCATATTTTAGCTGATAATGTAGTTTATTATTATGCTGATAAGGAAACTAATGATGTAATTATTGATGGAAGTAAATTTAATAATAAAAAAGGAAGCTCAGAGATATTTGGTATTTCACTTAATGAATTAGGTTTATATGATATTGAGGTAACAATGAAGTCAGAGCAGGGATCATTAGCTCAATTACCATTATCTATTTATTATGATAATGCTTTAAAGGAAACTATTACCATTAGGGGAACTGAAGGTAAGTGGACTACAGAAACTAGAGAGTTAGGTTTTGTTTTTGGAGTAAATCACTATATAAAATTATACTTTGGATCAGATGGATTAGATATAGACAGAGTAGTTATTAGATTTAAGGAAAAGAGTAAATAGGAGGGAAGCATTTATGAGAAAATATCCAGAAAAACATTTAGACAGATATGAAAACAGAGTTTTATGAAAAACAGCTTCAAGATGCAGGAGTTGATGTAACTTGTTATAGGTATAAAGGAATGACTCATGCATTTATTGATAAATTAGGATTTGTACCACAAGCTGAAGATTTAGCAAGTATTATTGCAGATTCTATTATAAAATTATAAAAATATAAAAGGCATATTATGATTAATTAATATAAATCATATATGCCTTTTCTTAATTATCTTACATATGAGGATTGAAGAAAGAATTGAGTGTTTTTATAGTTATAGGTCAACTTTGAAACATTAAAAGATACACCAGATGGTAAATATATTTGTTCTAATACAACCATTGCTGGATCTCCAGGATCTAAATTTAATATACTAGCAAGGTTATTATCTAATTTCTCTAAGTGCAAATATCTATCAGAAAAACCAGGGTTTAAATTTAAGGCCGTTTTTAGATATTCAAAAATAGATCCTTTTGCAATTTCTTCAGTAAGGTATGGAACTATACTTTTCTTATAATAAGCTTCTTCATAACACATTATTTCATCATTTATGTACCTTACCCTTTTAACAAGATAAGCTTCATCATTAATATCACATTCTATTAGTTTTGCAATTTCTTCATCAGCACGTATAAGATCAAATTCTAAAACTTTTGATGTTATATTAAATTCTTTTAAAGAAGTAGTAAACCCTTGAGTGATATTTAAATCTATGTAACCATTACGATTTCTTCTTCTAACAAATATTCCACTTCCTTGAAGTTGATATACAAGTCCTTTAGATACTAAAGACTCTATAGCTTTAACAATAGTACTTTTACTTACTTTATATTCTGCAGCAAGAGATTCTACTGTAGGTAATTTAGTTCCTTGTGGAAGGTCATTACTATAAATATTATTTTCTATTTCATTTGCAATTATTTGATATTTTAGCATTTTTACTCCCTTTATTACATTAACATATTTATAAGTTAAGTATAGCATAAAGAAAATATGAAATAAATCATAGAAAATGTTTTCAAAAAAATGTTGACAAATTATACTGGTATAATTATAATTTAATCATACAATTTGATTGTATGATGACAAAAGGTTTGGAGGAGTATATATGGCAAACTCAGTACGTGATTATGAGAAGTTAGCAGTAGATATAATAAATGCTGTTGGCGGAAAGAAAAATATTATAAAAGCATCAAGATGTGCAACAAGACTTAGATTAGTTTTAAAAGAAACAACTAATGAAGCTAAAGAAAACGTTTCAGCTCTTACTGGAGTAATAACAGTTGTTGAAAATGGAGGACAATTCCAAGTTGTTATTGGAACTCATGTAGGAAAAGTGTTCGATAAAGTTGCTAGTGAACTTAACTTAGATAGTAGCGTTATAGAAGAAGATGCGCCAAAAGCAAGTGTTTTAAATAGAATAATTGCAACTATGTCAGCAGTATTTGCACCATTTATATATATATTAGCAGCAGCTGGTATATTACAAGGTTGTTTAATATTAATTAATATGGTTAGTCCATCTTTTTCAAGTACAGGTACTTATGAAGTATTAAGTTTTATGTCATGGGCACCATTTACGTTTTTACCAATATTTATAGCTATTACAGCATCTAAACATTTTAAATGTAATATGTTTATTGCAGTAGCATGTTGTGCAGCTTTAGTAAGTCCAACTTGGGCAGAAATAGCAGCAAGAATAGCTGATGGAGAAAGTATTAGATTTTTAGGAATTAGTTTAGCTGAAACAACTTATACATCATCAGTTTTACCACCATTATTTTTAGTATGGATATTGTCTTATGTTGAAAGATTTGTAGATAAAAAATTACCAGAAGTAATTAAAGCATTATTTACACCATTTATATGTATGGTAGTTATGGTTCCACTTACTATATTAGTTATAGGACCATTATCAGATTCATTAGCTACAGCAATAGCAAATGGATATAATTATTTATATAATTTAGCACCAGCAGTTGCAGCAGCTGTTATAGGTGGGTTATGGCAGATTGTAGTAATATTTGGAGTACACTGGGGAGTTACACCAATGTGCCTAGCTAACTATGATTTATATGGTATGGATACATTCCAAGCATTCCAAACAATGGCAGTTATAGCTCAAGCAGGTGCAGTTTTTGGAGTATTTATAAAGGCTAGAAATAAGCAAACTAAAAATATAGCATTATCAGCAGGTGTTACTGGAATATTTGGTATAACTGAGCCAGCTATATATGGTGTAAATTTAAAATTTAAGAAACCGTTTATATGTGGATGTATTGCCGGTGCAGTTGGAGCAGTAGTTGGATCATTCTTTAATATAGCTTATTATGCATATGCAGGTCTTCCAGGTATGTTAACTGTAGTAAATGCAATTACACCAGATAATTCAAAATCTATTATAGGTATGTTATTAGGAGCAGCAATATCATTTGTTGGAGCAATTATACTTGTTCAAATAATTGGAATTGGTGAAAAAGAAGATAAATCAGTAAAGGTTAAAGAAGGACAACCAGTTTTAAATACAGAAGTTAAAGAAATAAAAAGCCCTATATCTGGTAAAGTAATAGAATTAGAAAAAGTTAATGATCCAGTATTTTCTTCAGGCGCAATGGGAAAAGGTGTAGCGATTGAACCATTAGATAATAAAGTATATGCACCATTTAATGGTACAATAGAATTTATTGCAGACACTAAACATGCAATTGGTTTACTTTCAGAAGAGGGTGTAGAAGTTTTAATACATGTTGGTATGGATACTGTAAAGATGAATGGTAGAGGATTTAATGTTAAAACATCAGTAAATTCTAAGGTAAAAGCAGGAGATTTATTATTAGAGTTTGATAGAAATATCATAGAAAAAGAAGGATATTCTTTAATTACACCAGTTGTAATAACAAATGCTGATAATTATGAAGATAAGGCGTTATGTATAAATGAAGAAGTTAAAAACGGAATGTCAATAATTAATCTAAAAGAATTAAGTATAAAAATACAGTAAAAAATCAAGCAAAATATACTAGATAAAGGAGAATAATTATGAATAAGTTACCAAATGACTTTTTATGGGGAGGAGCTTTTGCAGCTCATCAATTTGAAGGTGGATGGAATGCTGGAGGAAAAGGACCAAGCGTTATTGATGTAATGACAGCAGGGGCTCATGGTGTTCCAAGAAGAATAACTGAAACAATAATGGAAGATACATTTTATCCAAATCATGAAGCAATAGATTTTTATGGAAGATATAAAGAAGATATAGCATTACTTGCAGGAATGGGAATTAAGTGTTTAAGAACATCAATAGCATGGACAAGAATATTCCCAAAAGGTGATGAATTAGAGCCAAATGAAGAAGGATTAAAATTCTATGATAATGTATTTGATGAGTTATTAAAGTATGGAATAGAACCTGTTATTACTTTATCTCATTTTGAGTTACCATTACATTTAGCAAGAGAATATGGTGGATTTAGAAATAGAAAGCTTGTAGAATTCTTTGAAAGATTCGCTGAAGTTTGCTTTAAAAGATATAAAAGTAAAGTTAAATATTGGATGACTTTCAATGAGATAAACAATCAAATGGATACAAATAATCCTTTATTCTTATGGACAAACTCTGGTGTAACACTAAAAGAAGGAGAAGATCCAAGAGAAGTTTTATATAAAGTAGCTCATAATGAATTATTAGCAAGTGCAAAGGCTGTTATAAAGGGAAGAGAAATTAATCCAGAATTTAAAATTGGATGTATGATATCTCATGTTCCAATATATCCATACTCTTGTAATCCAGAAGATATAATGGCTGCAGAAGAAGCTATGCGTGAAAGATTTTTCTTCCCAGATGTACATGTACGTGGACATTATCCAAGATATGCATTAAAGGAATTCGAAAGAAAAGGCTATGATATTGGTATGGAAGAAGGGGATGCAGAAATCCTTAGAAGAGGAACTGTAGACTATATTGGATTTAGTTATTACATGTCAAATGCAGTAAAGGCTGGAGTTTGTAACGATGGAGAAGTTTCAGTAAATGGATCATTAGAAAATTCTGTTGAAAATCCATATATAAAGGCAAGTGACTGGGGATGGCCAATAGATCCAGTAGGTTTAAGATATACTTTAAATAACTTATATAATAGATATGAATTACCTTTATTTATTGTTGAAAATGGGTTTGGAGCTCATGACAAGGTTGAGGAAAATGAAGAAATACATGATTCATATCGTATAGATTATTTAGCTAAGCATATTGAAGAAATGGAAAAAGCAGTTAATTATGATGGAGTAGAATTAATGGGATATACTCCATGGGGAATAATAGACTTAGTATCATTTACTACAGGGGAAATGAAAAAGAGATATGGTATGATTTATGTTGATCGTGATAATGAAGGTAATGGAAGTATGAAAAGATTATGTAAAGATTCATACTACTGGTACAAAAATGTTATTGAATCAAATGGATCAAAACTTAAATAGGTATATGTAAGATAAAGGGTAATATAATTATTACTATAAAGAAAATAAGAGGAATCACTTTGATATAGTTCAAGGTGATTCCTCACTTTATGTAACGATTTATAAGGAGAGGAACTAATTATGAATATATTTTTAGCAGAATTTATAGGAGTAACAATATTAATATTTATAGGATGTGGGGTTTTAGCAGGAAATTCATTAAAAAAATCAGGAACATATAAAATTGGGTCAGTTGCAATAAATTTAGCTTGGGGATTTGCAGTAGCATTAGCTATTTACACAGTAGGAGATATAAGTGGAGCACATTTAAATCCTGCTTTTACAATAGCTAAGGCTTTGAATGGAAGTTTTCAGTGGAGATTAGTTCCAGGATATATAGTAGCTCAAATTTTAGGGGCAATGTTTGGAAGTTTATTAGTATATATTCAATTTCTACCTCATTGGGAAAAGACTAAAGATTCAGAAACAAAATTAAATATTTTTGTTACAGCTCCATCAATAAAAAATAATTTTTCAAATTTTATAAGCGAATATTTAATAACTGGTATATTAATATTTTCATTATTAGTTCTAGATAGAAATAGTTTTGTTGATGGATTAAAGCCAATAGTTGTAGGAGGATTAATATTTATATTAGGAGTTTCTTTCGGTGGAGTAACAGGAGCAGCTTTGAATCCAGCAAGAGATTTTGGACCACGTCTAGCATATTTATTATTACCTATACCAGAGAAAGGTAGTTTAAATTTTAAATATGGATGGATACCTGTATTAGCACCTATTTTGGGTGGTAGTACAGGAGCTATGATAAATTTAGCTTTATATGATGAAATTGTTGATTTTAGATTTATTATTATAATAGCAATAAGTATAATAACATTAGTTATAGTAAAGGTTACAGATACAATTAGGTTTATAAAGATAAGGAGGAGTGGTAGTAATATAAGTAAATATGGTATTTTAAAGTATAACAATAAAATTTAGGCATGAATAAAAAAACTGATGTTAATTCATCAGTTTTTTTTTAGAGTTTTTACAGTAAGTAATACATTTAGTTAACCATTCAATAGATCCTTTTTCTCTTATAATGGCACTTTCTAAAACAATATAATCACCAAAGTCATCACTATTAATAGGTGGCACACTAGCGTAACGCTTTATTTGGCTATATAAAAATTCTAATCTATCATTATGTTGTTCTAACTGATGTTCTAGCAAAGTAATTCTAGTGGAAATATCTAAATTATTAGAAAAATACATTCTAAGTCTAAAAATATTTTTTGGTGTAGCTTCCATTGGTTGATCTTTTGCAAGCCAAGTCAAAAACTCTTTTTTACCCTTTTCAGTAATACTATAAAGTTTCTTTTCTAGTACATCACCACTTATTTCAATATCAAAGATTATGAGTCCTTCATCTACTAATTTCTTAAGTTCAGGATAAATTTGACTATGTTTTGCACTCCAGAATTCAGCTAATTGAAAATTAAATTCTTTTCCTATGTCATAACCTGTCATGGGTCTTCTATTTAATAATCCTAAAATTGCAAATTTAAGGGTTCTCATTTAAATACACCTCTTCCTTATTTATCAATTAATTATAACATGAATTAGTAAAATTACAATGTAGTAATAAGTATGCATAATTTAAGTTAATATCAAGCCTGTAAAGTTTTGTATAAATAAATATATATATATATATATATGTAAATATAAACATATAAATATTTATATGTTTATATTTACATGTAAGAGTTTTTATGATAATATGGTCTGGTAAATAGTTAATAATTTAACGAAGGTGAAGGAGAGATATTTATGAATTTGACAAAAAAAAGATGGATTATTTTAATAGCAAGTTGCTTTATTAATCTATGTATTGGATCAATTTATGCATGGAGTGTATTTGCCACGCCTATGGCAGAATATCTAAGCGATATTACAGGAGTAGCTTATACCGCAGGTACTTTAGCGATAGTATTTACTGTAACTAACTCTGTTGGGCCAATCACAATGATTACAGGTGGGAGAATTAATGATAAGTTTGGTCCTAAAAAGGTTATTTTCTTTGGGGGAGTTATATTTGGATTAGGTATGATATTAGCAGGTTTTTCAAAAAACCTACCAATGTTAATAATTACATATGGAATAATAACAGGACTTGGAGTTGGAATGGTTTATGGATGTACAATAAGTAATTCTGTTAAGTTTTTTCCAGATAAAAGAGGGTTAGTTGGGGGAGTAACAACTGCAGCATACGGATTTAGCTCAGTAATAATACCACCAATTGCTAATTTATTAACAACAAAATTTGGAATAACATCATCGTTTAAGGTAATTGGATTAGTATTTTTAATAATTGTATGTATTTCATCATTCTTTATTGAAAAGTGTCCATCAGACTTTATTCCAGAGGGATGGACTCCGCCAGTTGCTAAAGGTAGGGCAGTAAATAGAGTAGATAAGGATTGGAAGGAGATGCTTTCAACTCCTATATTTTATGTAATGATAGTTTTATTAACATGTGGTGCATTTTATGGATTAATGTGTACTTCATTAGCATCAGCAATAGCTCAAAATATGATAGGAATGACAGCAGCTGCAGCAGCAATAGTAGTTTCGGTTTTAGCTTTGTTTAATACAGGAGGACGTATAGTTGCTGGATATATTTCAGATAAGATAGGAAGAATAAATACCTTAGCTTTAGCTTTTATTCTTTCAATTGCAGGATTAGGATGTTTAATATTCTCTGGTGAGGGAGATATAGCACTATTTTATATTGGAATTTCAATTATAGGAGTATGTTTTGGAGCTTTTATGGGGGTTTTCCCAGGATTTACAGTAGATCAATTTGGGGTAAGAAACAATAGCGTAAATTATGGAATTATGTTTATAGGATTTGCATTTGCAGGTTATGTTGGACCAATGGTATTAAAAAATGTATATGCATCAGATGGAAGCTATCAAAGAGCTTTTATAATAGCAATTGTAATTGCAATAATAGGTTTATTATTAACATTTGTTTATAAATATATGAATAATAAAGAAATATATATAGTTAAAAATCAAAGTAGTGTAAATAGGTAATTTTATAAAAGAAAATAGATTGTATTACAGTATTTACCACAAGAAAGTATTTAGATAGAAAAAGGAGATTATAATTATGAAAAGAAAATACCCACATTTATGTAGTCCAATTAAAATTGGAAATGTAACTTTTAGAAATAGAATGTTCTCAGCGCCTATGGGGGGAACAGATATAACAGCAGATTGTACAATAGGACCAAAATCAACTAAATTTTATGAGTTAAGAGCTAAAGGTGGAGCTGGTGCAGTTACAATCAGTGAATGTATGGTTCATCCTGAAACTGATGGATCTCATGCATATCATTTAGATTTAAAAATAGTAGATTCATTGGCTAGCTTTACTTATACAGCGGATGCAATAAGACGTCATGGAGCTATTCCAAGTGTTGAATTATCTCATTCAGGGCAATATGCAGGAACTTATTTAGTAGATAAAAATAAGAAACAAGGGTTAGCACAATGGGGAGTTAGTCCAAGTGTTCGTCCAGATGGATTAGAAGTTAAAGAATTAACTCAAGAAATAATTGATGATATTGTAAAATCATATGGGGAAGTAGCTACATTAGCTAAAAGGGCAGGATTTGAAATGGTTATGGTTCATGGTGGACATGGATGGTTAATTAATCAATTCTTATCACCTTATTTTAATAAAAGAACTGATAAATATGGTGGAAGCTTAGAAAATAGAGTTCGTTTTGCTCAAGAAGTATTAGATAGCGTTCGTAAGGCTGTTGGCCCAGGGTTTCCAATTGAATTTAGAATGAGTGGATCAGAATTATTTGAAGGTGGATATACATTAGAAGATGGAGTAGAAATAGCAAAATTATTAGAATCAAGAATTGATTTACTGCATGTATCAGCTGGTACTTACCAAAGAGGATTTGGTGTTACACATCCATCAATGTTCTTAGATCATGGATGTAATGTATATCTTGCAGCAGAAATTAAGAAGCATGTAAGTGTTCCCGTTGCAACAATTGGTGCATTAAATGATCCTAAGATGATGGAAGAAATAATTGAAAGTGGTAAAGCTGATGTTGTTGAAATGGCACGTGCATTATTAGCAGATCATGAATTGCCAAGAAAGGTTATGAGCAACAAGGATGAAGATATAGTAAAATGTTTAAGATGTTTTACTTGTATGGCAGAAAGGGCTGCAACAGCAACAAGAAGATGTACAGTTAATCCATTAATAGGAAGAGAAATGGATGGAATGGAAGTTACACCAGTATTAAATCCTAAGAAGGTTTTAGTTGCAGGTGGAGGTCCAGGTGGATTACAAGCTGCTATTACAGCTGCAAAGCGTGGACATAAAGTAATACTTTGTGAAATGACTAATGAACTAGGTGGAATATTAAAAGGTGAACAAGCATTACCGTTTAAATATGAAATGTATGAGTTAGGAAATACTTTTGCAAAAATAGCAAAGGATTTAGGCGTTGAAATAAGATTAAATACAAAAGTTACGAAAGAGTATGTTGAAAATGAAAATGTAGATGCATTAATTATTGCAGTTGGTTCAGAACCAATAGTTCCAGCAATTCCAGGATTAGATGGAGATAATGTAGTTGTTGTTAATAATTATTACTTAGAATCAGAAAAAGTTTCAGATTCAGTTGTAGTTATTGGTGGTGGTTTAGCTGGAAGTGAAGCAGCAATTCATCTTGCTCAAGAAGGAAAAAATGTGAATTTAGTAGAAATGAGACCAGAACTTGCCCCAGATGCAAATATAAGACATAGGCCATTATTATTAGAGGAAATTCAAAAACAAGGAATTAATGTTTATACAGAACATAAGGCATTACGTGTAACAGCTGAAGGTGTTGTTTGTGAAGATAATAATGGAAATGAGGTTATGATTTCAGGAACTTCTGTAATATGTGCACTTGGACAAAAGCCAAGAAGAGATATGGTGGATGAATTAATTGATTGTGCTCCATATGTTGCTCAGATTGGAGATTGTGTAAGAGCATCTACTATAACAACTGCAGTATATCAAGGACATCATGCTGCACTTGATATTTAGTATATAAAAATCAGTTTGAATAGAGGTTGGTTAATAAATTCCATATCTATTCAAACTTTTTTATTATTTAAATTTTTTAAAAAGGTATTGACCTAAAGTTAACTTTACCCTGTAAGATAAAATTATTGATATAATTCAATAATATGGAAGAGATAATTCCTTGAATTTTATAAATAATTAATTTAGAGGATAATGTACTAGGAGGTAAAGTATGAAAAATAATATCTTAAGCAGAATAAATGAGCCAAAGGATTTAAAAGGTCTTAAACAAGAAGAGCTAAATATATTATCTCAAGAGATAAGAGATGTATTAATTAAAAAAGTTAGTAAGACTGGTGGACATTTTGGGCCTAATTTAGGAATGATAGAAGCAACAGTTGCACTACATTATGTATTTAACTCACCTATAGATAAAATAGTTTATGATGTTTCTCATCAATCATATCCACATAAAATTTTAACTGGAAGAAAGGAAAGTTTCATTAATCCAGAAAAGTTTGGTGATATAACAGGATATACTTCTCAACATGAAAGTGAGCATGATTTTTTTACTGTAGGTCATACTTCTACTTCAATTAGTTTAGCATGTGGATTAGCTAAAGCTAGAGACATTAAGGGAGAAAAAGAAAATATTATAGCTGTAATTGGTGATGGTTCTTTAAGTGGTGGAGAAGCTTACGAAGGTTTAAATAATGCAGCAGAATCAGGAAAAAATATAATAATAGTAGTAAATGATAATGATATGTCTATTGCAGAAAACCATGGAGGATTATATAAAAATTTAGCTGAACTTAGAGAAACTAACGGAACTTCAGGAAATAACTTTTTTAAAGCATTAGGATTTAAATATTATTACGTAGATGAAGGAAATAATGTTGAAGCTTTAATAGAAATATTTAATAAAGTAAAGGATACAGAGCATCCAGTTGTAGTTCATATTCATACTATTAAGGGGAAAGGATATGAAGATGCAGAGAAAAATAAAGAAGCTTTTCATTGGGTAATGCCATTTGATTTAGAAAATAAAGAGTCAAATAAAGTTGAATTACCAGAAAGCTATACTAATATTGCAGGAAAGTTTTTAGTTGAAAAAGCTAAGAATGATGAAAAGATTGTAGCAATAACAGCAGCTACTCCAGCTCCAGCAGGATTAAATTATTTTAGGCAAGAAGAAAGTCTTAAAGAGCAATATGTAGATGTAGGAATAGCAGAAGAACATGCAGTAGCACTTGCATCAGGAATAGCTTCACAAGGTGGAAAACCAGTATTATCAATTTTAAGTTCATTTGTTCAAAGAACATATGACCAATTATCACAAGATCTTGCAATAAATAATAATCCTGCACTTATTATGGTTTCGAGTGCTGGAATAACTGGGGGAGATGTTACGCACTTAGGAATATTTGATATACCATTAATTTCTAATATACCTAATATAGTATATCTTGCACCAACTAATAAAGAAGAGTATCTTGCTATGATAGAATGGGGAATAGAACAAAAGAATCATCCAGTAGCTATACGTGTACCAAATGGGAAGGTTGTTTCAACAGGAGTTAAGGTTGAGGCAAACTTCGATAATTTAAATGTTTATGAGAAAACTATAGATGGAAGTGAAGTTGCAATTATTGGTCTTGGTTCATTCTATGATTTAGGAAAAAGAGTTCAAGAAAAATTACAGGGTGAAACTGGAATAAAGGCTACATTAATAAACCCTAGATTTATTACAGGAGTTGATAAGGAATTATTAGCAGATTTATTGGATAATCATAAATTAGTAATTACATTGGAAGATGGAGTTCTTAATGGAGGATTTGGAGAAAAGATTTCAAGATTCTATGGAGATAAAAATATGAAGGTATTAAACTTTGGTGCTACAAAAGAATTTACTGATAGGGTATCAATAGAGGAGTTATATGAAAGATATCATTTAACTGAGGATTTAATTGTTAATGATATTAAAACTGCGCTAAAATAATAGTAATTATAAATGTTACATTAGGGGAAGGTGTATCTATAATGACATATACAATTAAACAAGTTGCAGATAAAATGGGTGTTTCAGTACCAACATTACGTTATTATGATAAAGAAGGGTTATTGCCATTTATTGAAAAGAAGGAAAATGGTACTCGTATTTTTAAGGAGTCAGATTTAAGAACATTAGAGATAATATCTTGTATGAAAGCTTCAGGAATGCCAATAAAGGATATTAAGAGATATATGGATATGTGTCTAGAAGGTGATAATACATTAGAGGATAGATTAGATATATTTCTTAAAAGGAAAGATGTTGTTAAAGAGCAAATGGAAGAACTTAATAAAATAATGAGTGTAATTGAACATAAAATTTCTTATTATGAAAAGGCCATTCAGGCTGGAGCTGAAGAAGTTCATAAAGAAAAGAATATGAGTTTAAAATAATTTAGATAGAAATAGGTTGTAAAGTTTACTACATATTTCTCTAAATATTAAAATTATTTTTATAGATCAAATTCACTTATAAAAGTAAATGAAGATAAAAGTAGGAATTGTAGAAATTTTATTATTAAAGATAAGATTTTTACAGGTTAAAATATGAAGCTTGATGAATTTTTAGATTATATGAATAGTGGATTAAATGTAGAGGGCGGTTCTGAAGTTCATAAATATATGGTAGAACTTAGTCAAGAAGCTATGAAAATTACATGTGAATTAAATAATTGTTATCATGATCCAGAGGAAATTCGAAAGCTATTTTCTAAATTAATAGGTAAAAAGGTAGATACAAGTTTTGCTATGTTTCCACCATTTTACACTGATTGTGGAAAAAATATTGTTGTTGGTAAAAATGTATTTATTAACTCAGGGTGTAGATTTCAAGATCAAGGGGGAATTCGTATCGGAGACGGTACATTAATAGGACACAATGTTGTTCTTACAACTATTAATCATAATTTTGAGCCAGAAGTACGTAGTGGTATGAAACCAGCACCGGTTATTATAGGAGAGAATGTGTGGATTGGAGCAAATGTAACAGTAGTTCCAGGAGTAACTATTGGTAATAATGCTATTATTGCCGCAGGAGCAGTAGTTACTAAGGATGTTGATTCTAATACTGTTGTAGGTGGAGTTCCAGCAAAATTAATTAAAATTATTAGAGAAGATTAAAATTAATTTATTTGAAAAAATAATAAAAATAAAAAATAAATATTATTAGACGGTTTAGGAGGAAAATTTATGTTATTTAATTTTACTTATTATAACCCAACAAGAATACATTTTGGAAAGGATTCTTTAAGTAAATTAAAAGAAGAGTTGAAAAATTTTGGAGAAACGGTACTTTTAATGTATGGAAAGAGTTCTATAAAGAAAATTGGATTATATGATGAAATAATTAAAATATTAAATGAGAGTGGAAAAAAAGTTGTAGAGCTTTCTGGAGTTATGTCAAACCCTACTTATAAGAAAGTATTAGAAGGTGGGGAGCTAGTACGTAACAATAAGGTAGACTTTATTTTAGCAGTTGGTGGAGGTTCAGTAATAGACTGTGCTAAGGCAATTTCAGTTTCTGCTTATTGTGAAGGAGATGCTTTTAAAAGATATTGGATGAATTTTGAACCAATTACAAATAAAATTATACCTGTAGGATCAGTTTTAACAATGGTTGGTACAGGGTCAGAAATGAATGGTGGTTCTGTTATAACAAATGAAGAATTAAAGATTAAAAATGGGAGAGTTTATTCATCAGAGGTGTATCCAAAGTTCTCTATTTTAAATCCAGAGTATACATTCTCAGTTCCACAATATCAAATGGTTAGTGGAATTTTTGATATTATATCTCATCTTATGGAGCAGTATTTTTCAGGAGATGATAATAATACAACTGATTATGTAATTGAAGGACTTCTTCGCTCTGTAATTGATAATGCAAGAGTTGCAATTAAGAATCCAGAAGATTATGAGGCGAGAAGTAATATTATGTGGAGTGCAACACTTGCACTTAATACCATGGCAGGACTTTCAAAGACTCAAGATTGGGAAGTTCACATGATCGAACACCAATTAGGTGCATATACAGATTGTGCTCATGGTATGGGATTAGCGGCAATTTCTATTCCATATTATCGTTATATTTACTCTTATGGACTAGATAAGTTTGTAAGATTTGCGAAGAATGTATGGAATGTATCAGAAGAAGGAAAGAACAAGGATGATATTGCAAAAGAAGGGCTTAATTGTTTAGAAGTGTTTATTAAAGAATGTGGAATGGTAACTTCACTTAGAGAACTTGGAGCAACTAAAGAGATGTTGCCACTTATTGCAAAATCGACTGTACTTGGTGGTGGATATAAAAAACTTAATGCTGAAGATATTTTAACAATTTTAGAAGAATGTTATTAAAATAATAGCAGCCATTCATAATATGAATGGCTGTTAATTAATATTAAAAAATAATAGATATTACTATGATTTACTCTAATCTAACATAGCTCTTTGCTTTACAAACTGTACGAACATATCAACTGTATTTGGATCTTGATGGTTAAAGAATAAACTATTTTTAGTATCTAAATTTTTCATTGTATCCATATCTTCATCAGATAACTTAAAGTCAAAAATGTTGAAATTTTCTTGCATTCTATTTAAATTAACAGATTTAGCTAATGCAACAACGCCTCTTTGAGTTAACCATCTTAAAATTACTTGAGCAACACTTTTTTCATATTTATCAGCTATTTTCTTTAAAGTTGGGTTATTAAACATATCATTTCTTCCTTCTCCGAATGGAGCCCATGCTTCAATTTGGACATTGTTTTTAATCATATTTTCTTGTGCTTCAATTTGTTGATTAAATGGATTTGTTTCAACTTGATTGATTTGAGGTGTAATTTCATTAAAAGCACATATATCAGATAATCTATCAGGGTAAAAATTACTTACACCAATTGCACGTAATTTTCCTTCGTTATATAAATCTTCTAGAGCATGATAAGCTCCATAATAATCACCAAATGGCTGATGAAGTAAAACTAAATCAAGATAATCTACTTTTAATTTTTTCATAGAATTAAGTACAGATTCTCTAGTTTTATCATATCCGTAGTTACTAATCCATACCTTAGTTGTGATAAATAGTTCTTCACGTGGAACTCCACATTTTTCTATTGCGTTTCCAACAGATTCTTCATTGAAATAGCTTTGAGCAGTATCAATTAAACGATATCCTACTTTTATTGCATCAATTACACAAGCTTCACATTCTTCTTTGGATATTTGATAAACTCCATATCCTAAAAGTGGCATCTTTACACCGTTATTTAAAGTTACAAACTCCATAATAAACCCTCCTTGATTTACATCTAAATTAAATTTACAATATAATTGTATACCTCGGTAGTAACAACCGGGCAAGGGAGAAGTAAAATTTCTTTTGGGGAGGATTTTTATGTATACTATGAAGCAAACATGCGAAGCAGTAGGGATGACTTATGAAACATTAAAATATTATTGCAATGAAGGGTTAATTCCAAATGTAAAAAGAGATAAAAATAATTATAGAGTTTTTGATGAAAATGATATAGAGTGGATAAGAAATCTAACATGTCTTAAAAAGTGTGGTATGAGTATTCAAGATATGAAAATTTATATTAAGCTATGCTTAGAAGGTAAGTCTAGTATTCCTGAGCGTAAAATAATACTTGATAAGCAAAAGGATGAACTATTAGATAGAATTAATGAATTACAAGAGTGTGTTGAGTATATAAATTGGAAACAACAGTTTTATGATGATGTGCTATCAGGAAAAACTAAGTATTATAGTAATTTGATAGATGTGGAAGATTAATATTATTTTTATTAAAGCTCTTTATTGACATAAAAATTAAATAATGTTACTATTTTGTTCATATAATGAACAATTTGAATAAATAGAAAAGCAAGGTGGATTAATTATGGTACTTGTAGATAGATGGATAGAAATTTCTGAATACCTAAAAGAAAAAAAGTATGCATCAGTAGATGAACTTATGGAAAAGTTTAAATTATCTAGATCAACAGTAAGACGAACATTAATAGCAATGGAAGAGAAGAACTTACTAAAAAGAGTTCGTGGTGGTGCTGAAATAGTTGATAATGAAGAAGAGACTTTACCTATAGATTTTATAGAAGTTTTTAATGAAAAAAAAGAAGAAAAGATTAAAATTGCGCAAAAAGCAGCAGGGTTAATTGAGGATAATGATATAATATTTATTGATTCAGGATCAACTTGTTATTATATGATAGATAGCATTAAAGCAAAAAATATTACAGTTGTAACTAATGGAATACTGCATATACAAAAACTTATGTCAATGGGGATAAATACTTATATTCTTGGAGGATATGCAAAGCCAGAAAAGAATTTAATTATAGGAGAAGATATTGTAAAAAAGATAGCTTCAATGAATTTTGATAAAGCGTTTTTAGGAACAATGGGAATTGATTCAAGAAGTGGATTTACTACAATGATGTTAGAAGATGGAGAAGTGAAAAAGGCTGTAATAAAATCTTCTGATTTATGTTATATTCTTGCAGATGCATCAAAATTTAATGTAAGAAAATTTTATACTTATGGAGAGTTCTCACAAGCAACAATAATAACTGATTCAAAGATAGAATTTGAAGATGGAAAAGCAAAAATAATATATTAGAAAGTAATTAAAAGCTGATTTATTTGGCTTTTTTTTATTATAAAGAAAAAGAAATAATGTTTATATGGGGGAATATTATATTTCATTAAATGATATCTATAGAATAATAAAATTCTAAAAATGAATTTTTATATTGACAAATATTCAAAAGGTGAATATTATAAAAATATAGATAAACATTAAATGGAAATAATAAGTAGAAAATGGGAGGAATTATTTATGAGCAATATTAAATTTCCAGAAAATTTCTTATGGGGAGGAGCTACAGCTGCTAACCAATTTGAAGGTGGATATAGAGAAGGTAGAAAGGGATTAAGTACATCAGACGTTATGACTGGAGGAACACATACTACTGCAAGAAGAATAACTCCTGAGCTTGAAGAAGGAACATATTATCCAAGTCATGAGGCAATTGATTTTTATCATAGATATAAAGAAGATATAGCATTATTTGCAGAAATGGGATTCAAAACTTTTAGAATGTCTATAAACTGGACAAGAATATTTCCTAATGGGGATGAATTAGAACCAAATGAAGAAGGATTAAGATTCTATGATAATGTATTTGCTGAATTAAAGAAATATAATATAGAGCCATTAGTAACAATATCTCATTATGAGACACCATTTGGTTTAACAAAGAAATATAATGGATGGTTAGGAAGAGAAACTATAGATTGTTATTTAAGATATTGTGAAACTATATTTAATAGATATAAAGATGTAGTTAAGTATTGGTTAACATTTAATGAAATAAATATTTTAACTCATGGACCTGCAGCAGCATTTATGGGAGCTGGAGTAATGTTTGATGATATTAGAGAATTAAAATTTGGAGGAGCTGAAAATAATCATTATCAAGAATGTTTCCAAGCATTACATCACCAATTTGTTGCAAGTGCTAAAGCTGTTCAATTAGGTCATTCAATAAACCCCGATTTTAAAATTGGGTGTATGATAGCATTTGGAAAGCAATATCCATACACTTGTAATCCAGAGGATGTATTATTAGCTCAACAAAAAGAAGAGTTCTCAAACTTCTTATGTGGAGATGTTCAAGTAAGAGGAGCATACTCAGGATTTGCTAAACGTTTCTTTAGAGAAAATAATATAGAAATTAAGATGGAGGAAAGAGACTTAGAAACTCTTAAAAATGGAACAGTTGATTTCTATACATTTAGTTACTATATGACAAACTGTGTAAGTACTAATCCAGATGTTGAAACTACTGGTGGAAATTTATCAATGGGATTAAAAAATCCTTACTTAGAAGCAAGTGATTGGGGATGGCAAATTGACCCTGTAGGTTTAAGAACTACTTTAAATGAAATTTATAATAGATATCAAATTCCTATGATGGTTGTTGAAAATGGATTAGGTGCTGTTGATACAGTTGAAGAAGATGGATCAATTAATGATGATTATAGAATTAATTACTTAAAAGCTCATATTGAACAAATGAAAGAAGCAATTGGTGATGGTGTTGAATTATGGGGATATACTCCATGGGGATGCATCGATTTAGTAAGTGCTGGTACTGGTGAAATGAAGAAAAGATATGGATTTATTTATGTTGATAAACATAATGATGGTACTGGAACTTTAGATAGATCAAGAAAGAAGAGCTTCTATTGGTATAAGAATGTTATTAGTTCTAATGGTGAAGAACTATAATATAGATTAGTTTGATAAGAATAATATAAAAAGTATATGCCTATTTGAAAATCTAATATATAGACTTTCAAATAGGCATTGTTTATTTCATAGGGTTTTATACAGCTACTTTAGCAGGAAAAATTTTATTGAATGAAAACCTTACTATTGGAGATACAATAAGTAAATTAAGGGGTAGAGCTACTACAAAATTTCTTATTATGCATAAAGGATATAGTTTTAATGCATTAATATTAAATCCAGCTGCAATTATAGCACCAAACATAGACATAAATAAAACCATTCCAATTACCATACAAGATGAAATTGCAAGTATAATTTTAATTTGCTTAGTTTCTTTATTAGGTTTTACTATTTTAAAAGCTATTGGTTTTGCTAATTTTCCTACAATAAATATATCTAATAAAAGTGCAACTATAAATCCAAGCCAAAATTCTTTTAATAAGTTATTTAATAAATTAGAATGAAAACCTTCATTTAATATCATATTATAAATAGTCATTCCTAAAACCATGCAAAAGCACATCATTAAAGTAAAAATAAATTTTTGAAGTTTAGTTTGTCCCATAAGAATCCTCCTAGAAAATAATTAATCAAATTTAATTTAGTCAACTAAGTTAACGAAGTTAAGTATAACAGTAAGAAAAGAAATAGTCAATTAAGTTGACTTAATGTTAATTTTAATAATTAAGTATGATAAAATATAATAAAAAAGTTTTAGGTGGTTGGAATGTTAAGAAATTTAAATATAATAGATTTAATAAGTGAAAAGCATATTGCTTTAAGACGAGAAGTAGAAGAGAGATGGAGTAAAAGTGGAGAGGAAGAGATTACCCACACTGAAGCAATGCTTTTAGCTAAAATAAATATGGGAAGAATTTCGTTAGCAGAAGTAGCAAGACAGGCTAATGTATCAAGACAGGCCATGCATAAATGTGCAAAGAAATTAGAGGATAAAGGGTATTTAAAATTTATTGCTAGCGAAACTAATCAAACATATACTTCTTTAACTGAAAAGGGAATCTTATATTGTAAGAAAAGTAATGAGTTAAAGGAGAAAATCGAGCAAGAGATTACTGAAAGTTTAGGTGAAGAAAATATAAAGTTAATTAAAAAATTGTTTGAAAGGGAATGGATAAAATAGAACTTATTTTATGAAATATAGTGGATACAAAGAGCATCACTAAATTTATTTAATGATGTTCTTTGTACTATAGAGTATTAATTAAAAAGTTCTTAAAATCTTTTTCTATTGTTGAAAGGTTTTTATCTTTTAAATGAACCAGACATAAATTACTATATATTTTTTCTTTTAAAAGAACAATAGAGATATTCTTTTTATCAAAGCATTCTACAGCTATTCTCATAAGAGGAGAAATACCCATTCCTGCAGAAACAAGACCTATTATGTTTTCTATTCTGCTATTAAAATAAACCACATTAGGTTCAAATGAAGCTTTATTACACTCACTAACAAACAAATCATAAACTCCAGATTTTTTCCCTAAGGAAATAAAACTTTCATTTGATAATTCTGAAATAGAAACATACTTCCTTTTTGAAAGAGGATGTGATTTAGGAACAATTATTACAAGTTCATCTTTAGCTAAAGGAGTAATATCTAAATTTGAATAATCTAATGTATCACTTCTTAAAAATGCAAAGTCTATTTTTTGAGATAATAATAAATTAAGTATTTCAGCATGCTCACCTTCATGAAAAGTTAATTGTAAATCTGTAACTTTTTTTTTAAAGTCTCCAATAAGATTAGCAATATTATATTGGGTTATTACTGGAATATATCCAATAGATAATTTAGGACAAGAAGAATTAAACTTATTTATATCAATTAATAATTCATCATAGTTATTAACTATATTTAAAGCGTATTTTTTTAGAGTAATTCCAGCATCAGTTAAATTAACATGTCTAGTACATCGTTCAAATAGTACACAATTAAGTTCTTTTTCTAGTTTTTTTATATGTTTTGATAATGAAGATTGAGATATACATAATTCTTCAGCTGCTAAGGAAAAACTGTTATATTTTTCTACAGTTAAGAAGTATTTTAGACTTTCTATATTCATAAGTTAATCACCATAATTTCTATAATATATTTATATTATATCATGATAATAATTCATTTATATAAAGATACTTAGAAATTATTCCAAATTGGAATAAAAACATATTAATTAAAGAATTGTTCCAGTATGGAATGTTAAATATAATTTAAGTATATAGTAGTAACTTTAAAATACTTTAATTAATATAAAAAATTTATATGATAAAAATAGACCGTAATTATAAAAATATAAATATAAAATTAGAAACAAGATTTGACTTGTGTTAGAGAAATATCTGCATATTAAAAAAATAAGAATTTTTAAAAGTTACTACTAATTAATTGAGGTGGAAAAATGAATTTAGTTATAGGAGTAACAGGAGCGACAGGTGCTGTATATGCAGTTAGGTTGCTTGAATATTTAAAGGATATAGAGGAAATAAAAACTCACTTAATAATGAGTAAATGGGCAATTAATAATTTAGAGGTTGAAACAGATTATTCATTAGATTATGTTTATAGTTTAGCAGATTTTATACATAATAATGATAATTTAGGGGCTTGTGTTGCTAGTGGTTCATTTATAACAGATGGTATGATTATACTTCCTTGTAGTATGAAAACACTAAGCAGTATAAGTAATGGATTTTCAAGTACTTTAATTGATAGGGCAGCAGATGTAATGATTAAAGAAGGAAGAAAGCTAGTTATTTCACCTAGGGAAACGCCTTTAAGTTCAATACATTTAGAGAATATGTTAAAGCTTTCAAGGTTAGGGGTTAAAATAGTACCTCCTATGCCGGGATTTTATTCAAATACTAAATCTTTAGATGATATTATAAATCATCATGTTATGAAAATATTAGATCAATTTAATATAAATATAGGCAATGACTTAAGATGGAAGGGAAATGAGTATGAATAAGATAGAAATTAATGATTTAAGAAGTGCTATTGAATACTTAAAAAATGTTAAAGGACAATTAGTAAAAAGTGATGTAGAAGTAAATCCTCATGGAGAATTAGCTGGGGTTTACAGACATATTGGAGCTGGTGGAACTGTAAAAAGACCTACAAAAATAGGGCCAGCAATGATATTTAATAATGTAAAAGGACATAAGGATTCTAAAGTTATAATAGGACTTTTAGCTAGTAGAGATAGGGTTGGAATGCTTTTAGATTGTGAACCTAAGAAGTTAGGGTTTTTATTAAATGAAGCGGTAAAAAATCCAATAAATCCAATTATAATAGAAAATGAAAATGCACCATGTCAAGAAGTTGTACATTATGCAACTGATGAAGGGTTTGATATAAGAAAGATATTACCTGCACCTACTAATACTGAAGAGGATGCTGGACCATATATAACTTTAGGAATGTGTTATGCAAGAGATCCTGAAACTGGAGAAGGTGATGTTACAATTCATCGTTTATGTTTACAAGGAAAAGATGAATTATCAATGTTCTTTACACCTGGAGTAAGACATTTAGATGCATTTAGAAAGAAAGCAGAGGAAAGTGGAGAGCCATTACCTATATCTATTAGCATAGGTGTTGATCCAGCAATTGAAATAGCATCATGTTTTGAACCACCAACTACACCAATTGGATTTAATGAATTATCTATAGCAGGAGCAATAAGAAAGAAACCTGTTGAGATGGTTAAATGTTTAACTGTTGATGAGGCTGCAATTGCGAGAGCAGAATATGTAATTGAAGGTGAGTTAGTTCCGAATAAACGTGTAAGAGAAGATATGAACACAAATACGGGAAAAGCAATGCCAGAGTTTCCAGGGTATACAGGTGAGGCTGCTAAGGAGTTGCCTGTAATTAGAGTAAAAGCTATAACTCATAGAAAGAATCCAATAATGCAAACTTGTATAGGACCAAGTGAAGAGCATGTAAATATGGCTGGGATTCCAACAGAAGCAAGTATAATTCAAATGGTTGAAAAAGCAATGCCAGGAAGGTTAGTAAATGTATATGCTCACCCAGCTGGTGGTGGAAAGTATATGGCTATACTGCAAATTAAGAAGGGTGTTCCTAGTGATCAGGGAAGAGAAAGGCAAGCTGCATTATTAGCATTATCAGCATTTTCAGAATTAAAAACTGTAATATTAGTTGATGAAGATGTAGATCCGTTTGATAGTAATGATGTTTTATGGGCATTAAATACTAGATATCAAGGTGATATTGATACAATATTTATTCCTGGGGTAAGATGCCATCCATTAGATCCTTCACAAAGTCCTGAATATAGCTGGACTATTAGAGATAGGGGAATAGCTTGTAAAACTATATTTGATTGTACTGTACCTTATGAATTAAAGGATAAGTTTAGGAGAGCTAAATTTACCGAAGTTGATTTGGAGAAATTTAAAATAGAAGAATATAATTAGTATTAAAGAATATTAGTACAATAAGATTGGATAAAAATAACAATTTTATTGTACTAATTTTATTTAATTGGGTCATAATTTATTTTAGATTCTTTATCTGTTGCCTCAATTTTAAATATAACAGGACGAATACCATCATTACATGAGCAAATTGTTACGCCTTCTTTATCTATCCAATCTTTATAATAAAATTTTTCACTGCCATGAGATAATGCAAAAACATATTGATACATAGCTTTCCAAGCTTCATCACATAATCCAGCTGGTTTTGAATAATCACAATAAAAATATTACTTAATTTTAATAAGTGATATATAATAATAGTAAAGGGTGTATAATCGTTTTCAAAAAAGAAGTGGGTATTAGAGGAGAAATATAGTATGCAAATGGATTTTAAATTAGATATATTACAAAAACAAAAATTAATATTAACACAAACAATGCAACAATCCATAAATATCTTGCAAATGTCAGCTTATGAACTAAGAGAATATATAGATAAAAAATTTGAAGAAAATCCAGTTTTAGAAGGAGAGTTAGATCTTGTAGAAAGCAAAGAAAAAACTGATAATAGTCAGTTATATAAATATTTAGAAGATATCTATAGTGAAAATTATAATTACCAATATAATAATGAAGATGATGTATCTATATTTAACTTTATTGCAAATAAAAAATCATTAAAGGATTATCTTTATGAGCAACTAGGAGAAGTAAAAAGTGATATAAAAATTAAGAAAATAGTGTCTTATATGATTGAATCATTAGATAGTAGAGGATATTTAGAAAATACATTGGAAGAAATTTGCGATGATTTAGGAGTGAATAAAGAGGTTGGAAAAGATGCATTGAAAATATTACAATCATTAGAACCTTGTGGTATTGGAGCGAGAAATATTAAAGAATGTTTATTGATACAATTAAAAAATAAAGGTATTTTAGATGAAATTATAAAGGAAATAATATTAAAGTACTTAGAGTATATGGCAGATTGTAAATATAATTATATAGCTAAAGAATTAAAAATTACACCTAAAGAAGTACAAGCGTATGGAGATATTATAAAAACTTTAGAACCAAAGCCAGCAAGGGGATATTATACTGGTGAAGAGATTAAATTTATAATACCAGATGCATACATAGTTAAAATAAGAGATGAGTATAGTGTAATAATGAATAAGGATATTATACCTAACATTACAATAAACAATTTATATAAACAGGAAATTTTAAATGGAAAAGATAAAAGAGAAGTAGAATACGTTAAGGAAAAGGTTAATGATGCTATTAGCTTAATAACTGATATAGAACAAAGAAATAATACTATATTAAAATTATTAGAGTGTATTGTTAAAAAGCAGAAGGCGTATTTTGAAAATGGACAGGAGTACTTAAAGCCAATGACTATGAGAGAGTTAGCAAATGAGATGTGCCTTCATGAATCAACAGTAAGTAGAGCTATAAAAGATAAATATATATTAACATCAAGAGGAACAATAAAAATTAAGGACTTGTTTTGCAACCGAATCATATCTTCTGGAATAGAAGGGGAGGATGTTTCAACTAATACTATTAAAAATAAGATAAAGCAATTAATTAAGTTAGAAAATAAAAGTAAGCCATTATCAGATCAAGCTATATGTGATTTATTAAATAAAGAAGATATAGCTATTTCAAGGAGGACTGTGGCAAAATATAGAGAAGAATTAGATATTAAATCATCAACTAAAAGGAAAAGATTTTAGATGGCTTTGAAATGTTTATTTCAAAATAATTACATGTAAATAATTTAATAGAGAAACTTTTATAAAGCAGAGATTGTAAATAAGTACAACCTCTGTTTTATAATATAAAATACATAAAAATGTTAAATTTAATTTAAATTTGTGTGGTAAAAAGTTTTAAAATAGGTTAAAATTAAATATATAAATAAAATTGTAAGTACAATACTGAAGGGGCGCATTATGGCAGAAAAAACGATTAAGTATATAGAAATATTTGAATTTTATAGAGATAAAATATTAAATGGAGAAATGAAATATGGTGAGAAATTACCCACAGAGCAAGAAATAGGTGAAATGTTTTCGGTAAGTAGACATACTGTTAGACAATCTATAACAGAGCTTGAAAAACAAGGATATATTTATAGGGAAAGAAGTAAGGGAGCATTTGTTGAAAAATTAGCTAAAGAAAAAGTAAATAATAGAAAAATGATTATAGTAATTACAACATATATATCAGAATATATATTTCCATTTTTAATTAAAGGAATAGATGAAGTACTAAGTAAAAATGGGTATGATATTCTATTATTAAGTACTAATAATGATAAGGAAAAAGAACGTGAGCAATTAAAAAAGCTATTAGAATATAATGTTGTTGGAGCAATAATTGAGCCGACTGCAAGTGCGTTAGGTAACACAAATGTAGAATATTACGAATCAATAGATAGAAATAATATTCCTTATTTAATGATTAATGCAGCCTATGATAAAAAGGAGCAATCTTATGTAGCTATAGATGATGAAAAAGGTGGATATATAATTTGTAAATATTTAATTGATTTAGGACATAAAAAAATAGCCGGATTATTTAAAGAGGATGATGTACAAGGTATTGAACGTAAAAATGGCTACTTAAAGGCATTAGAAGAAAATAATATTGAAATTGATAGTACAATTATCGGGAAGTTTAAAACTTTTGAAGAAGAGTTTTATATAGAAGGATTTACTAGAAGTTTGTTAAGTAAGGAAGATAAACCAACAGCTATATTTTGTTATAATGATAAAGTTGCAATGAATGTTGTTAAAATCGCAAAAGAGTTAGGGGTAAGAATTCCAGAGGATTTATCTGTTGTTGGATATGATAATGATGAAACTATATCAGCAGCATTGGATTGTGGAATAACAACAATTTCGCATCCTAAAGAAGAGCTTGGAAGAAAGGCGGCTGAAATGTTGTTATTATTAATTAATGGTGAGAAAGAAAAAGTTTCCTATGTATTTGCACCTGAAATAACAATAAAAAATAGTGTTAAAAGAATAAAGAATTCTTAGGATAAAATTATTTTATTGAAGGAATAGCAATGATTGGAATGAAAGGATAGGATCTAAAATAATAATAGCCATATAGTATAAAGACTTTAAATATTTATACTATATGGCTATTTTATTTGAAAAATTGTTATGTAATAATTCTATTGATAATGAAAAAAGTTACAAAATGTACGTTCAAAAATTTCTAAAAATTTCTATAAAAACATTTACAAACATAATAATATTTGTTAACATTTAATTGTACGGTATATAAATAAAAATGAATAAAATTGTATGCACTAATAATGGGGATACAAAATTTGGATTAACCCCGGAGGCAGATACAAAAAATGGGAGGTATTACGGTGTTAGAGAATTTAAAAGAAGAGGTTTTTAAGGCGAATTTAGATTTAGTAAAACATAATTTAGTTGTATTAACTTGGGGAAATGTAAGTGGAATAGATAGAGAAAAAGGACTTATAGTAATTAAACCAAGTGGAGTAAGCTACGATGAAATGAAAGCTAGTGATATGGTAGTAGTAGACTTAGAAGGAAATGTAGTAGAAGGGGATTTAAGACCATCTTCAGATACACCAACTCACATTGAATTATATAAAAAGTATCCTAATATAGGAGGAGTTGTTCATACTCACTCATCATTTGCAACATCTTGGGCACAAGCTAAAAGAGATATTCCTTCATATGGAACAACTCATGCAGATACATTCTATGGCCCAGTTCCATGTACAAGATCTTTAAATAATGAAGAAATTAAAAATGAATATGAAAAGAATACTGGTTTAGTAATTATTGAAACATTAACGGAAAGAAAAATTGAAGAGTTAAGTGTACCAGGAATAATTATTGCAAGTCATGGACCATTTGCATGGGGGGAAACTGCAAGTAAGGCTGTTTTAAATGCAGTAGTCTTAGAAGAAGTGGCTAAGATGGCAATAAGAACTGAGAATTTAAATAGTGAAATTACTCCAATACCTTCGGAGCTACAAGATAAGCATTATTTTAGAAAACATGGAGTAAATGCTTATTATGGACAAGGTTTAGCAAATAAAAAGAATTAATAAAGTAAGTGAGATTAATATAAAATAGTTTAAATATAAGATTTAAGGTGTTAAAAGTTTTTTAGTATATATGTGAAAGCTGGAGAGAGTTACTAGGCCAATAGTTTTATGAACTAATTCAGTTTTCAGTATATATGACATATGTAAAATTTGGAGGGGAATAATGAGAGAAGTAGAAATCAAAAGCATTAATACAATAAGAATGTTATCAGTAGATCAGATTGAAAAAGCAAAATCAGGTCATCCAGGAATTTGTATGGGAGCAGCCCCAATGACATATACATTATTTAGCAAGCATATGAACATTAATCCAGAAAATAGCAAGTGGTTTAATAGAGATAGATTTATATTATCAGCTGGGCATGGATCTGCTCTTTTATATTCAATGCTACACTTAAGTGGGTTTGATGTATCTATTGATGATTTAAAACAATTTAGACAATTACATTCAAAAACTCCAGGTCATCCAGAAGTTGGGCACACTCATGGAGTAGAGGCTACAAGTGGTCCTTTAGGACAAGGTATTGCTCAAGCAGTAGGTATGGCAATGGCTGAAAAACATTTAGCAGCTAAATACAATAAAGATGGATTAGATATAGTTGATCATTATACTTATGCAATAGTTGGAGATGGAGATTTAATGGAAGGTGTTGCTAATGAAGCAATATCTTTAGCAGGACACTTAGGATTAGGAAAATTAGTTGTTCTATATGATTCAAATGATATTTGTTTAGATGGAAAGCTTTCAACTTCATTCTCAGAAAATGTTATAGATAGAGTTAAGGGAATGAATTGGCATACTATTAGAGTTGAAGATGGAGATACAAATATTGAAGCAATTTCAGCCGCAATAGAAGAAGCTAAAAAGGTAACAGGTAAGCCAACGTTAATAGAAGTTAAAACAACAATTGGATATGGCTCACCTAATAAAGGTGGAACAAATGGAGTACATGGAGCGCCTTTAGGCTCTAATGAATATGAGGAAACTAAAGCAAATCTAAATTGGACTTATGACCCATTTACTGTTCCTGATGACGTAAAAGAGGATTTTGCTAACAATATTATAGCAAGAGGAAAGCAAAAGGAAGAAGAATGGAATGAGTTAGTTAATAAATATAAAGAGGCTTATCCAGAAGAATATAATAGTTTAATATCTTCAATTAATGGAGAATTAAATATTAATTTTGAAGAAGTATTACCAAAGTATGAAATAGGTCAATCAGTTTCAACTCGTAATGCTTCAGGATTTGCAATGAATGCAATTGCAAAAAGTTATGATGGATTATTTGGGGGTTCTGCAGATTTAGCACATTCAAATATGACCTATTTAAAAGAGCAAGGGGATTTTAGAAAAGATACTCCTGATGGAAAAAATATTTGGTTTGGAGTAAGAGAATTTGGAATGTCTGCAGCGGGAAATGGAATAATGCTTCATGGAGGATTAAAATCTTTTGTTTCAACATTCTTTGTGTTTAGTGATTATTTAAAACCTGCAATAAGAATGTCTGCAATTGAAAAATTACCATTAGTATATGTGTTAACTCATGATTCAATAGCTGTAGGAGAAGATGGACCAACACATGAACCAATTGAACAATTAGCAGGACTTAGAGCTATACCTAATGTAAATGTAATAAGACCAGCAGATGCTCATGAAACAAATGCAGCTTGGCAAATAGCTTTAGAGAATAAAGAAACACCTTCTGTATTAGTATTATCAAGACAAAATATAAATGTAAATGCTGAATTTAATTGTGTAGATAAGGTTAGAAAAGGTGCATATATAATTTCAGAAGCAGCACAAACTCCAGTAGCTCAGATAATAGCAACAGGATCAGAAGTTGATTTAGCAATAAGTTCTCAAAGAGAATTAGAAAAACAAGGAATATATGTTGATGTTATATCAATGCCATGTTTTAGATTATTTGACATACAAGATAATGTTTATAAGAATAGTGTATTAAAGCCAGGAGTTAAAAAGTTAGCTGTAGAAATGGCTTCATCATATGGATGGCATAAATATGTTGATGAGGTATTATGCATAGATACATTTGGGGCATCAGGCAATGGTAATGAGGTAATGAATTTCTTTGGATTTAACAAAGAAACTGTAGTGAATAAAGTAAAAGAGTTAATATAAAAGGTTAATAATTGGTGTATTCTTTGATGGAGTTTAATATGTTATTGAACTCCATAGAGAAAAGAGGATAGAGGAGGAGGATGAGTCATGAATAGTTTAAATGAAGTAAAAAGGATAATAGAATCAGGAAAAGCTGTTCTAGGAATTGAGCTTGGCTCTACCAGAATAAAAGCAGTTCTTGTTGATCAGATGGGATCAGTTATTGAGACTGGTGGATTTGACTGGGAAAATAGCTTAATTGATGGGGTTTGGACATACTCATTAGATGAGGTATGGATAGGAATTCAAGAATGTTATAAAGACTTGTCAGAAAGAGTTAAGGAAAAATATGATGTAAGAATAAATAAATTATCAGCTATGGGGGTAAGTGCTATGATGCACGGATATCTTCCTTTTGATAAAGAGGGAAATCAATTAGCTGAATTTCGTACATGGAGAAATACATTTACAGGACAAGCCGCTAGCGAATTAACAGAATTGTTCCAATATAATATTCCAGAAAGATGGAGTATTGCACATTTATATCATGCTATCTTAAATAATGAAGAGCATGTCAAGGATATAGATTTTCTTACAACTTTAGCAGGCTATGTTCATTGGAAGCTTACAGGGAAAAGAGTAATGGGTGTTGGAGAAGCATCAGGAATGTTTCCAATTGATATAGAGAACAAAAATTATAACAATAATATGATAGAAAAATTTAATTCATTAATTTCTTCTAATAAATATTCATGGACACTAGAAGAAATTCTTCCAAAAGTTTTAGTTGCTGGAGAAGAAGCTGGAACATTAACAGAAAAGGGAGCTTTACTTTTGGATCCAAGTGGAAGGTTACAAGCAGGAGCTAAACTTTGTCCTCCAGAAGGAGATGCAGGAACTGGAATGGTAGCAACTAATAGCATCGCTAAGAAGACAGGAAATGTATCAGCAGGGACTTCGGCATTTGCTATGGTAGTTCTTGAAAAAGAGTTATCTAAATTGCATAAAGAATTAGATATGGTTACAACTCCAACAGGAGATTTAGTAGCAATGGCGCATTCAAATAATTGCACATCAGATATTAATGCTTGGATTGAAATATTTAATCAATGTTTAGGTGCATTTGGAGTAAAGGTTACACCAGGTGAATTATACAAGAACTTATTTGAAAAAGCATTAGAAGGTGATGATGACTGTGGTGATTTAATGTCTTATTGTTTCTACTCAGGGGAACATGGAATAGGATTAACAGAAGGATGCCCTATGTTTTTACATCCAGCAAATTCAAAGTTTAATTTAGCTAACTTTATGAGAGTTCAATTATATACATGTTTTGGTGCAATGAAACTTGGTATGGATATTTTAACAAAAGAAGAAAAGGTTAAAATTGATAAAATTCTTGGTCATGGAGGAATATTTAAGACTAAGGGGGTTGCACAAAATATTTTATCAGCAGCTATAGGTGCACCTGTGGTTGTAATGGGAACAGCAGGAGAAGGTGGAGCATGGGGAAGTGCATTGCTAGCACTATATCTTGATAAAAAGCAAGAAAATAATTCTTTAGAAGATTTTTTAAATAATATTGTTTTTGGTGATACAGAATCAGTAACAGTAGAACCAAATCAAAATATGGCTATTGGATACGAAAAATTCATAGAAGGGTATAAAAGTGGTTTAACTATTGAGCAAGAAGCAGTAAATTATTTGAGAAATAAAGCTTAGAAGTTAAATACAAAATATGGTTTAAAAACTAAATTAATGTGGTATTAATAATTTTATTAAATATAAGTGTTTATTTATGGGAGGAAAGAGGATTATGAAAATATTTATAGATACAGCTAACGTTGAACAAATAAAAAAGGCAAATGCTATGGGGTTAATTGATGGAGTTACAACAAATCCATCATTAGTTTCAAAAGAAAATAAAACAATGTCAGAAGTAATTCCAGAGATTTGTGAGATAGTTGATGGGCCAATAAGTGCAGAAGTTATGAGTTTAGATACTGAAGGAATGATTAGAGAAGCAAGAGAGCTAGTAAAAATAAGCAAGAATATAGTTGTTAAAATACCAATGACTTTAGAGGGATTAAGTGCAGTTAGAGTTTTATCTCAAGAAGGAATAAAAACTAACGTTACTTTAATATTTAGTGTTCATCAAGGGGTTTTAGCTGCTAAAGCTGGAGCAACTTATATTAGTCCTTTCGTTGGTAGATTAGATGATATTGGACTTGATGGAATGGACTTAATAAATGACTTAATAATAGCAAAAGAAAACTATGGTTTTGAAACAGAAATAATAGCTGCAAGTATAAGAACAAAGGAACATATTCTGCAATGTATATTATCAGGTGTAGATATTGCAACAATACCATATGCACAAATTGAAGATATGGCTAAGCATCCATTAACTACAGCTGGAATTGAAAGATTTATAAGTGATTATAGTAAGGTTCAAAAATAATTATGATAAATCTGTACCCTATAGGTTAAGTTTACTGGTTTCTTAGGGGACATAAAATTAAAAATTGAAAGTTAGAAATTAATATTGAGATTAAAGGGAGAGATTAAAATGATCAATACAAGAAAATATAGTTTTTGGTTTATAACAGGTAGTCAAGATTTATACGGTGAAGACACTTTAAAACAAGTTGCTTTAGACTCTAAGGAAATGGTAAATAAATTAAATGATGTTGAAGGAATTAAATATGAAATAATTTATAAACCGACAGTAAGAAATGCTAATGAAATATATGATGTATGCTTAGCTGCTAATAATGATGAAAATTGTGCTGGTGTTATAACTTGGATGCATACTTTTTCACCTGCTAAGATGTGGATAAGAGGATTATCAATATTAAATAAACCACAACTACATTTCCATACACAATTTAATAGAGATATTCCTTGGGATACAATGGATATGGATTTTATGAATTTAAATCAATCAGCGCACGGAGATAGAGAGTTTGGATTTATAAACACAAGAATGGGTAACAATAGAAAAGTTGTTGTTGGATATTGGCAAGATTCAGAAGTTCATGAAGAAATAAATAAATGGATGAGCGTTGCAGCTGGATATGTTGAAGGAAGAAATATTAAAATTGCTAGATTTGATGACAATATGAGAGATGTTGCTGTAACCGAAGGTGATAAAGTTGAAGCAGCATTAAAATTAGGTTGGACTTGTGACGCTTTTGGAATTGGAGATTTAGTAGAAGTAATTAATGAGGTTACTGATGAAGAAGTTGAAAATTTAATGAAAGTATATGAAGAAAAATATGAAATTTGTGAAGCTGGAAAAACAGAGGGTTCTGTAAGAAATTCTATTAAATATCAAGCAAGGGTAGAAATTGCTTTAAGAAGATTCTTAGAAAAAGGTGGATATACTGCATTCACAACTAACTTCCAAGTACTTCATGGTATGGAACAATTACCAGGACTTGCAGTACAAAGACTTATGGAAGATGGATATGGATTTGGAGGAGAAGGTGATTGGAAAACAGCAGGTTTGGTTAGATTAATGAAAATTATGACTAATAATACTAGAACTTCTTTCATGGAAGATTATACTTATAACTTTGAACCAGGCAATGAAATGATTTTAGGAGCTCATATGCTTGAAGTTTGTCCAACAGTTGCAGCTAATAAACCTTTAATAGAAGTTAAGCATTTAGGAATTGGTGATAAGGCTGATCCAGCAAGATTAATATTTAACGGGCAAGCAGGCTCAGCAGTTTGTGCATCATTAATTGATTTAGGTGGAAGAATGAGGTTAATAATAAATGAAGTAGAAGCTAAAGAGGTTGAAAGAAATCTCCCACAACTTCCAGTAGCAAGAGTGCTATGGAGACCAGAGCCATCATTAAAAGTAGGAGCAAAAGCTTGGATACTTGCTGGTGGAGCTCATCATACTTCATTCTCTTATGAATTAGATTCAGAGCAATTAACTGATTTAGCTAATATGTATGGAATTGAGTCAGTTTTAATAGGAAAAGATACTAATATTAAGGAATTTGAAAAAGAATTAAAATGGAATGATTTATATTGGAGATTAAATAGATAGTTTTATTTAAGATAAGGGGGTTAGAGAATTATGAGTAGATTAATAATTAATACACACAATAAAAAGTCAAAAATAAGCAAGGAAATATATGGACATTTTTCAGAGCATTTAGGAAGGTGTATATATGAAGGAATATATGTTGGAGAAGATTCAAAAATACCTAATGTAAATGGAATGAGAAATGATGTTGTACAAGCATTAAGAGAAATGAAGATACCAGTATTACGTTGGCCAGGTGGATGCTTCGCTGATGAATATCATTGGATGGATGGAATAGGACCAAAAGAAAATCGTAAAAAGATGATAAATACACATTGGGGGGGAGTTGTAGAAGATAATAGTTTTGGTACACATGAATTTATGGAATTATGTAGACAATTAGAATGTGAGCCATATATTAATGGAAACCTTGGTAGTGGAACAGTTCAAGAAATGTCTGAATGGGTAGAATACTTAACTTTTGATGGTATTTCACCAATGGCAGAGTTAAGAAAACAAAATGGACATGAAGAACCATGGAAAGTTAAGTACTTTGGTGTAGGTAATGAAAACTGGGGATGTGGTGGAAATATGACGCCAGAATTCTATGGAAATATGTATAGAAGATATCAAACTTATTGTAGAAACTACGGTGAAAATAAGCTTTATAAAATTGCATGTGGACCCAATGTAGATGACTATAATTGGACTGAAGGAGTAATGAAAGTAGCGGCAAACTATATGGATGGTTTATCATTACATTACTATACTCATCCAGGTGGATGGGAAAATAAAGGACCAGCAACAGGATTTGATGAATCTGCATGGTATGAAACTATGAAAAGAACTTTAAAAATGGAAGAGTTAATAAATAAACATTTAGAAATAATGAATAAGTATGATCCAGAAAAGAGAGTTGATTTAATTGTTGATGAGTGGGGTTCATGGTATGCAGTTGAACCAGGAACTAATCCAGGATTCTTATATCAACAAAATACAATGAGAGATGCACTTATAGCTGGTATTAACTTAAATATATTTAATAAGCATAGTGATAGAATAAAGATGGCTAATATAGCTCAAATAGTTAATGTTTTACAATCTGTTATTTTAACAGAAGGAGAAAAAATGATTTTAACTCCAACTTATCACGTGTTTAATATGTATAAAAATCACCAAGAAGCAACATTAGTTGAAAGTTTTATAGAAACTAAGATGATTGGAGTTGGTGAAGAATATAAAGTTCCAAATTTAAATGAATCAGTTTCTGTAGATAGTGAAGGAAGAATTAATATAACTATAAATAATTTATCTATTGATGAAGCGTATGATATTGAAGGAATAATAGTTGATAGACCGGTTAAATCAATTACAGCCACTATTTTAACTAATAAAATGGATGCTCATAATACTTTTGATAACCCAGAAGTGGTTAAGCCAGAAGAGTTTAAAGATTTTGTTTTAACATCACAAGGATTAAACTTTAAGATTCCAGCTTGTAGTGTAATTAGCTTTGTTATTGAGTAATTTATGGAAAATAGATTTTGTAAAAAATGTTTATTAGATCAAGTAATGGGCGATGCCGAATATAAACATATGCAGGATTATATTAAAAATATAGATAATGATATTAAAACTCCAGAAGAGGATTATAAAATTAGGTTAGATACTTGTATGGAGTGCGATAATCTTGTAAACGGCATGTGCAAATTATGTGGTTGTTTTGTTGAAATGAGAGCAGCTGTTAAGAAAAATTATTGTCCTAATATAGATAAAAAATGGGATAAGATTTAAGGGTAAATTTTCGCTGTTATAAAAGTAAATAATATTTATACAGAAGTTGAAGGCATATATCAAAAAGAGGGAATATTTTAGATATATGCCTAATTTTATTTATGCTTAAATATTTATTTAAATTTATTATAAGGATTAAAGGAGGGAGTGAATATTAACATTAAGATTAAAAATTAATAAAATTTATAGGATATAAAGGGGAAAAGAGATTATGAAATCAAAAAAAGTAAGAAAGATATTAGCATTTTTTATGACGGGAGTTTTAATATCATCTTTTGGATTAATTAGAGTTACGACAGCTAAAGAAAAAATAGAAGCTAAAACCCGTGTTTCTGTACATGATCCTTCAATAGTTAAAGATGGAGATGAATATTATGTATTTGGATCTCATATAGATGCAGCGAAATCTACAGATTTACAAAATTGGACTAGGTTCACTAATGGATATACAACACCGGGTAATGTTATATTTGGAGATTTATCAGAAAACTTAGCTGGTTCATTTGCATGGGCTGGTGAAGACGATTCTGATAGTAAAGGTGGTTTTTCTGTTTGGGCACCAACTGTATTTTGGAATGATAACTATGTAAACGATAACGGAACTAAGGGTGCATATATGATGTATTATTGTACATCTTCTACTTATAAACGTTCTGCTATAGGTTATGCAGTATCTCAAAATATTGAGGGGCCATATACTTATGTAGATACTATTATGTACTCTGGATTCACTAAAAATGATGCAATTGATTCAAATAGTATTAAAAACACTAAGTATGTAAATACTCATATAGATGAGCTTATTGAAGAAGGTATATTGGAAGGATTAAATGATTCATGGTTTAATGCTGATGGTTCATATAATACAAGTTACGCACCAAATGCAATAGATCCAGAATTATTCTATGATGAAAATGGGCAGTTATGGATGACTTATGGATCTTGGTCAGGTGGAATATATATATTAAAAATAGATGACACTACTGGACAACCTATATATCCAGGAGCTGATGCAGACCAAGATAGTCTTAATCTTACAGATAGATATTTTGGTAAAAGAATATCAGGAGGTTATACACAATCAGGGGAAGGGGCAGATGTAGTATATGATAAGGAGACTGGATACTACTATATGACTGTAACTTATGGGGGATTAACTGCTGATGGTGGATATAATATGAGGTTATTTAGATCAGAAAATCCAGATGGTCCATATTTAGATTCAGCAGGAAGAAATGCAGCTTTATCAGGAAATGTTAGTAATATTGATTATGGAATTAAGTTAATTTCTAATTATAAATTTGATTGTCAGGATACGGCTCTAAAGGCAGCAGGTCATAACTCAGTTCTTTTAGAAGAAGATGGGGATAGATATTTAATTCATCATCAAAGATTTGATAATGGAACTGAATATCATGAGGTAAGAGTTCATCAAATGTTTGTAAATAAAGAAGGATGGCTAGTAGTTGCTCCTTATGAAAATAGTGGAGACGAAATTTCACAAACAGGATATTCAAAGGAAGAAATAGTTGGGAATTACCAATTTATTAATCATGGAACTGCCACTACAAGTGCTGTAGCAAACACATTGAATATTAAATTAAATGAAGATTTTACAGTAAGTGGTGATATAACTGGTACTTGGACTATGGAGGAAGATACTTATTATATGACTATTACTACAAATGATGTAACTTATAGTGGAGTATTCTTTAAACAACAAGATGAATCATTAGAAGAGAATAAAGTTATGACATTTACTGCTATTGGAAATAATAATGAATCAGTTTGGGGAAGTAAACTTGAATTAGATGATTTACAATCAGTTGAATATACAGGAAAGGATTTAGAAAAGAAAATTCCAAGTGTAACTAAATCTGATATAGAATTACCTAAATCAGGTGCATATGATACAACAATTGATTGGAAATCAAGTAATGAAAATAGTATATCTAATGAAGGAAAGATAAATCGTACAGGAGAAGATGAAACTGTTACTTTAACTGCAACTATAAGTAAGGGAGAAGAGGCTATTACTAAGGAATTTACTGTACTTGTTAAGGGGATTTTACAAGAAGTTGGAGTAGAACCAATTTATAAATATGATTTTGAAAGTTTAGAGAATCAAGCAGTTGCAAATACAGGTAGTAAGAGTGGTAATGCAACATTAATCGGTACTTCATCAGTTGTAGAAGATGAAGAAAGAGGAAATGTATTAGAGGTTACAAATGAAAAGGGTGCAGAAAAGGTTAACTATTTAGCATTGCCTACAGATACATTTGAAGGAATTACAGAAGAGGGATATACAGTAAGTATGTGGGTAAATATAGATAAGAATGATTCAAATTATTTTGAGCATAGTGCATTATTTGAAGCGAGCATGACTAATGAAGATGGCACTCCTAATTATCCAATTACAAGAATAAGTGCTAATCTTTTTGGAAGAATAAATGCAAATGGAGCATGGTCAGATGCAACAGAAATATCTAAACCATTAGAAGGGAACAAGTGGGAATATGTAACTTATACTGTAAGCTCTACTGGAATAGTAGTTTATGTAGATGGTAACGAAGTTGCTAGACAAGATAAAGATATATCATCTTGCTTTAATGATAATTTCTTAGCTTTAATGACAGATGTAAGAGTAGGTAGTGGGAATATATGGAGCGATATGGATATAGCAAATGCTAAATTTGATAATGTTGCAGTTTATAATGTTGCATTATCAGATAAGCAAGTAGAGGCTCTTTATAATCATGAAACAAGGGAAAATGAAGATCAAGAAAATCCAGAAGAACCAGGAGATATAGTAAATCCAGAAAATCCGGGAAGTAGTGATTCAGAAAATGTTGATTCAGGGAAGAAGCCAACAGTAAATAATAATGTAACATCAAAATTACCGCAAACAGGGGCAGTTAATGTATTATTTACATTAGCTTTAGGTGTAGCAAGTGTTACTATTGGTGGAATAACTTTAAAAAAGAAAAAATTATAATATAGAGTAATTAATAAAACTGTATCAAAAGTACTTTTGATACAGTTTTATTAATTTAAAAGATAAATCTTATTGATTAATATTTATTTTAGTGCCTAAAAGTTTTAGAAAATTAGTATAACTATAAAATTTTGGTGCATTCAGATACTCATCTTTATTAGAATTACTTTTAAATATAAATTGTGTGAAGGAATAATTATAAATTTCATTAAATAGTTTTATATCACTCCAACTTTTCCCATTATTTAACGAATAAGTAGAATATAAATGATTATATTCCATCCACTGACAATAAAGAATATCATTATATTTAATTAGATTTGGAAATAAGCTTGGTATTTTGGTGCTTAAAAATATATTGTTTTGAATATGAGGAGTTTTATTTTCGAAAAATAAGTTTATATATTTACAGTAAAATTGATTTTGATTTTTTTCTGAATATACAATATGATAGATATTTTTTGAATCTATTAATACAGATAAATAAACCTTTGATTTTTTTGAAGAAGTTATTTGAATAGGAGCATCCCATTTTTCTTTATCGAAACTATAATTAGCTACAAAGAGTTCTTCATATCTATCTATTAATTTGAAGTAATAAATCTTTAAATTACTTTCATTTATTATTACTTCAAAATTATTTAAAAGTGTATAATTTAAAAAATCTATGTTGCTTTTTACCCAAATAGTATTTTTTTTATAATAATGTACTAATGCTGAGAAGTGAGACTTTTCTTTATTTATTTCATAGTAAATTATATGAACTTTATTATTAAGGTGCTTAATAAAAGGAAATTTAATTTTATATTTATTAGAATCATATTTTAAAATTAATGTTTTATATATTTTTGAACCATTTATATGTAAGTAGTTGAGAAATTTATTTTTTTCAGTGAATAATCCATATATATTATCATTAGAATCTATATCAAAATAAATAGTTGATAGTGATGAAATATCTGATAAAATTTTTTTGTTTTTTTTTATTTCAAAATTAGAATTAACATAATTAATAGAAATTCCATTTTCTACAGAAATAGTATATAAATCATTAAATGAATTTCTAATTAATATTGAAGATTGTCTTATAAATGACATAATATCACTCCAGATACATTTATATATTAAATATATATTTTTCTAGCTATATTAATATGTTATTAATAATTAAATTTTAAAATTAGCTTATCAAGGATATAAGAAATACTTGTATAAAAAATAATTAATTTCAAAAAAACTCTCAAAAGGAAACATATATAGCTATAAATCATAATATAAAGTAAAAAAAACAAATTTATTGTCTAATTAATGATATAAATCAGGAGGAAAGAAATAATGTCATATAAAAAAGGGAGAATAGATAAAAGTTCAAATTGTCATAAGGAAATCAAATTTAAAGATAATTGTGATTTAAATTGTTGTGATAATTTAATAGTTAGGGACTCAGATATTTATGAAGCTGAATGTGTTCCAGTAGTAACTGAAAAAATATTTGATAGTATAATTTTAGAAGACTTTAAATACAGGGTAGAAGAGGAAGAGTTTACTATAGTTTCTACAGGGAAATGTCATTATGATGAAGGAGCACCTATATGTATAGATAAAATAGGAATAACTTATGATTTTATAGGAATTGTGGAAGAGAAAAAGGAAGAATTGATAAATTCTGAAAATATTATTTTTTCAGCAGAACCAGGAACAGGATATAATACTTCTGATGAAGTTTTTTATAATGAATATATAGGAACATTTACAACAAATAGGTGTTGTGAAAAAGACAATAAAAAGCAAGGGATAAAATCTAGAGTTTTGGAGAACAATGTAAAGTTTTACGTTAGCAATTTGCAAATTGCTTTAATAGGTACAATAGGAGATAAACAGTTTAAAGCAATTTCAAGTAATATGCCATATACAGGACATATATTTGATGGAGTTAGCTTGGATTTTTACGGAAGAATAAATTTACCAAAGGGTTCTAGAAAAGCAACTATACATGAAGAGTATGATGGATGCTTAACTGCTGAATGTGCAACAACAAATTCTTTATATAGTAGTGATAGTGACACATTCACAGCAGCTATAGAATTTTTATTAGTAGTCGAGAAAAATATGTATTCAACAGTAACTGAAAAAATGGCTGTTTTTACAATGAGTAATGCTGTTATATCTCACTCTGGAGAAGTAAGTCATGAATGTTATGATGGTTGTTTAGAAGATGAGCCTAGTTATGATTGCTCAAAAGATGAATCTAGTCAATGTTTTGATGAAATTACTAATGAAGGTATTTGTAAATATGAAATTGATAGAATAGAAGATATTTGTAGGGATTAATTAATGGCAAGAAGCAAAAGAAAAATTTAAATAATTAAAATTGTAATATTTATTTAAAACTTCATAAAGGTATTAGATAATTATGTAGTTTTTATTAAATAAATATTACTGGAAATTATTGTTTCCAGTAATATTTATTACATATAATAGGGAGAATGTTTTTTAAGATTTTATTTATATTAAAGAGTTTATATTCTTAAAGGTTATTTAAGTCTATAGGCGTTATAGATATTTGATCTAATTCTTTATTTAAATTATCTATTTGTTTTAAAATTATAGAAATATTTTCATTTATTAAGCAGATATCATTAGATAATTTAGCGGTTATAGTATTAAGTTCTGAAATTATAGAATCAGTATTTTGTAGTGAGCTATTAATATCAGTATTAAATTTATTGAGTGTTTGATAAAATTCATTTTTTATATTATCTACATCACTAGTATTTAAATCTACTATATTAGTTAATTTAGAGATTTTATTATTTATTGAATTTTTAAAATTGTTAAAATCAAAATCTATGTTTGTTTCATTTAAATTTATAAGCTCTATAAATGGAGGATTATTAGAATAAAATGTATCGAAATTAATTAATGTATTTAATATTGAGTCTAAAGGCTTAATAATTAAGCTAGATTTTGTTTTATTAGATAAAATAGATATTAATATAGGAGTAATATCTATTCTTATATATTTGTTTATATCATAAGAATTAATTTTTATGTTTATATTAGAATCTGACTTTGTTTTAGATATAAATTGTGGATTAATAATTAAATCATTGTAAGGTGTTAAATTTTCACAAATTGATAGAAGTATGGACTTATTATTGATAAATTTTGAATCATTTATATAGAGATTTAAAAATGCTGAATCAAATGAATTTAAATTAATAGTACATAAATCAAAGTCTAAAATCGTTAAGTATTCATTTTTTGTATTAACTTTATTATGCATTATTCCTACAAATAAACTATTATTTTTAGAATTAATTTTTAAATTAGTTTTATTTATAGTAGCTCCAGAGGAACAACTAATTTTATTAGAACATTTCAAGATTAATCACTCCTAGTTTAGTAGTGCTCATTTTTATATATTATGAAATTAATTTTTATTTTGTTCTTATATATAGGGTAATAAAAAATAAAAATGGAGTCTGGTAAAGAATAAAATATATTCTTTACCTTGACTTCCATTTTCATTATAAAAATTATATTAACTTATTTTATTTGTTACAGAAATTTATTTAAAGTTTAACAGTGTTCTTCAACTGCTAAAGCTGTAATTTGTCCACTAACAGTTGTTCCAATTTGTGCTAAAGTTGCATTTGAAATTTCTAGTGTATAGGTACAGCATTCACAGCATACACTACAATCACAAATTTGGAATTCAAATGATTTTCCTGATAAAGCATTAATTAATGAACTTGAAGTATAAGATCCACCTACATATTGAGAGCAACCATCAGAGCAACATTTTTTTACTCTAAAAGTTATGCTTGTTAATACATCTAATGGAGCACTTATTAAGGCAGTAATACGAAGTAACACCTTAGGATTTTTTAAGCACTTTGTGTTTAATGTTACACTTGCTACTGAGAATGGATTTCTTATACTAGCTCCTGCTAAATCTAATATAGGTAATGGACCTGCAGATCCACAACCACAATTTAATACGGACTTTCCTGGTTTTTTTATTTCACATAAAGAGTTCATAAGATTACCTCCAAATTTAATATCTAAGCAAAGCTTAGCAAGATTTTTCTACGGCTAAAGCAGAAATAGTACCACTAACTGTTGTTCCTGCTACTAATAAGCTTGCATTAGATATTTCTACAGAGTAAGTTGCACATCCACAACATTCTCCGCAGTCGCAGAATTGGAAAGAGAATGATTCACTATGCAAAACATCAATTGCATCACTATAGTTATAGCTTCCACCAACATATTGAGAGCATCCGTTGATGCATCTTACTAGTCTAAATGTTATATTTGGAAAAACTCCTGCTGGAACATTAATTAATGCAGTAAAGTTAATTAATACAGTTGGACAGTGCATTCCTCTTGTATCAATAGATGTGCTTGCAACTGAATAAGGATTTACTATACTAGCACCAGTTAAATCTAATACTGGTAAAGGTCCAGCAGCACCACAGCCACAACTTAATATAGATTTTCCAGGTTTAGGACATGAACATTGTTCATTACAACCTTTTTTACACATACAGCTATTGTTATTATTATTATTTAACATAATTTTCCTCCAAAGTTTGTATTTTTTAGGATTTATTAAAGAAATATATCTTCCTCAATTTTATAATATGTACTTATAGACAAATGGTGATAAAACATAAATCATTTCTAGACATATTTTTACAAATTATAATAGGATTAAATATAATTTATTTAATTGGATTATAATAAAATACAAATTTTATTATAATTATTTAAACTTGCAAACTAAAACTAGAAAAGGAAACTTAGCTATTTAAAAATCATAATATGAAGTAAAAAATTAAAATTATTGTCTTATTAACTTTATAAATTATAAGGAGGTAAATAATGTTATATAAGAGGAAAGTTATTAATGACTATCCAAATCATTATAAAGAAGTTGCCTTTAAAGATAGATGTAATTTAGAAAGTAACTATAGTTTAATATTTGAGGATGCAGATATTTATCAAGCTGAATGTATTAAAGTAATAAATGAAAAAATAATTGATTATATTACAGTAGAAGATTTTAAATATAAGGTTGAAGAAAAAGGAGAGTTTAAAATAGTTAATTCATTTACTTATAAATATAATGAAGATGATTCTATATTCATAGATAAAATAAGTATAAATTATGATTTTATAGGAATGCTAGATGTTGAAAAGGAAGAATTAGTAGATTTAGAAAAAGTAACTTTTTCAGCAAAATCAGAAACAGGATATAAGTCTTGTGAAAAAACTTTTTATGATAAATTCACAGCAAATGTTTGTGCTAGCAAAAATTGTTTTAGAAGAGGCAAAAATAATGAAGTAAAATCTAGAATTTTAGAAAATGAAGCACAGTTTTATGTATGTAATTTACAAGTAACCTTATCTGGAACAATAGGAAAGCAAGAGTTTAAAGCTATTTCTAGTACTACACCCTATACAGGAATTATATTTGAAGATGATGGTTTAGATTTTTACGGTAATATATATTTACCAAAAGAATATAAAAAAGTAACTATACATGAAGAATATGATGGATTTTTAACTTCTGAATGTGCAATTGCAGATAGTAAATATGATTTTTCTAGTGATACATTTACAGCTTCAGTAGAATTTTTATTAGAAGTTAAAAAAACTATATATTCAACAGTAAATGAAAAAATGGACATTTTTACTATATCTGACTTATATAATTAAAATGATATAATAATACTTAATAAAATAGAGAATTTAAAAAATAATTATTACACATATGTACATTAAAAAATAATTTAAATGAAGTTAAAATATGAGTAAGGATTAAAAGGTATAAAAATACCACATATCAAAGATAGGTGGTATTTTTATTTAATTGTAAAACTAAGAAATAATTTTATTAAATAAGTGTATATCTTTATTAAAGACAATTAGGAAAATACGAGAAACCATATAACTATGCAATGCAACGCCTAAAAGAATCATAAATAAAAATACTATTGGAAAATAAAAAGTTGTAAACAATACAGATACTCCAAATAAAGTAATAAGTATGCTATAAGGAAGATTTTTAAGTGAAATAATGAAGCAATACTTAAAAATATTTAATATAGAACATTTGGTTTTTGTTAGTATTGGAAATATATATGGAGTGACTAATAAAAAAATAAGTAAAGAAAAAAATATAAACGGTAAAGTGAAGTAAGAGAGTGATAAACCACACTTTAACCAAAAAACTAAGTTAACTCCTAAAGCTATAGATATTATCAGAATAATTAACCATATTATTGTTGCCTTTTTGAAATTTTCCTTAAATGATTTAAAGAATAGCTTTATTAAACTTCCTTCTTCATTATTGACAAGTTTTAAATTAACAGAATATAAAGCTGTAGTTGTTGCCCCTATTGTTATTATAGGAATACTACAAAATATCCATAAAATATTTAAAATAAATAAATCAGCAATTTTATTCATAAACTTAGAAAAACCACCATCTGGATTAAAGATATTTACCATAAAACCCCTCCTAATTTCCATATATATCTAATTTTATAATACAGTATGTAAATGATTAAATCAATGATATTAAACAATATAAAAAGAGAATTAACAGTTTTTTTAGAAGCAATAAAAATATTTATATTTCTATTAAAATGAATATTTATTATTTCTTAGAAGAATAATAGTATTATTGATTAAATTTAACTAAGGAGGATATTTATGAAGTATAAGAGAATATTAGTATTAACTTTATTATTTCTATTAATATGTAGTTGTAATGTTTTTGCAGGTAAGAGACCAGAACCTAATGCAATTTTTATGGGAGAGGTAGAAGAAGTTCAAAGAAATGAGAATGATAATACTTTAAATATAAAAGTTAAAGGATATCTTAAGGGGGTTACAGTAAAGGATCAACAATTAATAGCGGTTGTAGATAATGAAACATTAATAATTCCAAATGAATGTCCAAAGGAAGGTGAAGAAATAGATATTAAAAAAGTTGATCTTAAAGAGTTTAAGGTAGAAAAGGGTGACGTGGTATTTTTTGTATTAAGTGAAGCTATGACAAAATCAAATCCACCTCAAGCCTCAGCTAAGGCTATTCAAGTTACATATAAAAAATAAAATTTATTTACTACATCTTATATAAATATACTTTATGTGAGATGTAGTAAATATGTAACATAATTAAGTATATTTACGTAATATATATTAAGATTTATTTTATCGATTGTACAAAAATATAAGAGTTTAGACTTTTATGATTGTTGAATTATAAATTTTAATTTAACAATAAATATTTAAGTTAAGTAATTATAATTTAATATTATCTTCCGTATTGTAATAAAAAATTTTTATAGAAAAGGGGCTGTTGCACTAAAAAAATTTATACAGAATATATTGTTTTTATAATTAAAAATCAAGGCAATATATTGTAGTATTTATTCTTAATGCAACAGCCCCCTTTTTATTGTTAAATAAAAACCCTCGGATTGTCCGAGGGTCCCAATAAGCTTTAGCGGAGTGATAATGAAAATCCTCCATTGTATAATTATATTGCGGTCTGCCAACTGCAAATAAAAATGCAAGGGAGGAATTGTCATGAACGACATACATAGTTTATCACACACGAAATGGTGTTGCAAATACCATGTTGTATTTGCTCCAAAGTATAGAAGAAAGGCCTTTTATGGTGCAAGAAGACTTGAAATAGGTGCAATATTGAGGAATTTATGTGAATGGAAAGGGATAAATATATTAGAAGCGGAAGTATGTATAGATCATGTACATATGCTAATAGAAATACCGCCGAAAATGTCTGTATCAGGATTTATGGGATTTTTAAAAGGAAAAAGTAGTCAGATGATATATGAAAAGTGGGGAAATGCAAGATTTAAGTATAGGAACAGAAGTTTTTGGTGCAGAGGATATTATGTTGATACAGTTGGAAAAAATACAAAAATAATAAAAGAGTATATAGCAAATCAGTTAAAAGAAGATCAAGCAAGCGATCAATTAGCATTTGATATGGACGACCCTTTTAAGGGTAACTAATGGAATAGTGCACGTGGCAGACTGTTTTACGTCTTGAGGACGTTGCTTTGGGAGCAGGGCTATGCCCGCAAAGGGAAAACCACTAGTTTAACTAGTGGATTTTTATTATATATTATGTGAAATATTGTTTTGGATGAGCTTAACGAATGTATCTGGAGTTACAATTCTAACTTTAGGATTTTTATTTAATTTAGTTATGACATCATTAACATTATCCATTGTATTACTCCAAACATGAACATATACAAAGGTATAAGAGTTTGGATCTTTAATATTTGTATATCCTAAATTAATTCTATCGTTAATATTAGAAATCAATTGATTTCCATCTTCTATACCAGCCCAAAGTAAATCTCGGCAAGAAATTATAGGTTTATCATTAGACCAAATTATTTTTCCCTTATAGGCATTATTTATATCATAATTCAAGTAAAAAAGAGCATCTATATTAGAATTACAAGTATATTTATCCCATAAATCTTTATTATAAAAAGTTTCATCATCAAGAATTAACACAGAATGCTCATCAACATTTTTCATATACTCATTAAGTCGTTTAGTATAATCAATTAATTTTTCAGGAGGATATTTACTAGGATATATGTAGCCATTACCAGAGGGGGAAACTATATAATTATCACTATATTTTGAGGAACTTGCATATTCATAATATTTATTGAAGACTGTAGGAGCTAAATAATATAATGAAGGGCTTAAAGACCATCCTAAATTAAAACTACCTCTATAGAGAGAGCCAAACCAGTTTTTTGCATTGAAATTACTTCCTAGAAGCCATTGTTGATTATCACCATCAGACATTACAAAAGTAACATAATGAACTTCATCCTCTTCAATTAATTTTTCAGTGGTGTTTTGAGTCTTAGGAGTTGAAGGATAAGAGCTTAACACTGAAAGATTATAAGACCAATCTGCCGCAATCATATCAATTCCAAATTTAGAAGCAATTGAAACATTAGTATGTTCATCAGGTCCCCAGCCTAATACTCGTCCTCCATCATCCATAGAACTAAAAATAGCCTCTCTTAAAGTACTATCATTTATATCATCCTCATAAAAAATTAATGACTTTGAAAGAATTGCATAGTCCCTTAATGACATATATTTGTCGCTAGGTAATTCTATTACTGTTGAGTGATTTAAGCCAGAATTCCAAAGGTTATTAAATGCCCAATATTTATCGGTTCCTTTACAATCTTCAATCATGGTTGTTATGCCATGATTATTTAATATAGCTTCTATAGATTCATCAATAGCTATGGAATTTTTTAAAGATGCAAGAGTACAAGCGTTATTTATTGAGTCTTCTTTTACACTACTGTATAAAACATATCCATCAACTTCAGATTTAAATTTATCCACAAGTTGCCATGGATCTTTAACTGTTTTATATTTAACTTTATAATTTTTATTTAAATCTTCAAGCCATATTTTATAATCTGGTTCATTAGAACTTAGAATATAAATTTGATCTTCAGATTTTGATGATATAAGTCCCTGAAGAGTGACTAACATTGTTTGCTCTGCATTAGTCATATTACTATCAGATATAACATACAGAAATCTGGGGGTTATATTACCTTTTATATAGGAGTCATTTTTATTTATAGAAGTATTACAATTACAACTTATTAAGTTATTAGTTATAATTGGAGAAAATGTAGATTTATGATTTGTATATTTATTATAAAAATTACTTAGGAAATCATATCTTTTACCTATATAAAAATCTATAGAGTCCTTTTGTGAAATTCCTGATAGCAATATTTGACGTCCAATAATGTCAGGTAAGCTAACATCATTACCATTTTTAAGAATGTCATACATTATCATAAAGGTTGTTGTTCTACCAATTCCAGCTTTACAATGAAAATGAAACCATGCATTTTCAGGAGCATTGTTAACAACATCAATAAAATAATCAACCATATCTTCATTTGGAAGATTTCCATCTGTTACAGGAATTCTAATATAAGATATATTATTTAACTCTGTTAATTCAGCTTCATTTTTAACTGAAGTAGGTGTAATTGTCTTTTTATTGTTATATAGAGTTAGTGGTTTATTTAATTTAATAGAAGATAAGTCTTTATCTTCTTTTTCAATAACTTCATTTAAAGTAAGTCCAGAATTTGCACTATTGTTTGAATTTGCAAAACTAATGGCAATATCATTAATAAATCCATGGGACTCCTGTCTTAAATCAATATCTATTATAGGAAGTTCAGTATCAATATTTTCAATTAATAAAGATAAATTAGCAGGGGTAAATTGACCACTTCCAGATATATTAAGTTTTTCTAAGCCATTTATATTTAATGATTTAAGGGCAGAGGCCTTTGATATATCAGTGGTTTTTCGGAAATTAATTGGTAGTGAAGTGGAGTTGGATGAATCTTGAACAATATTAACATCTGATAGAGCGTTAATTGGAAGTGAAACTGTTGTTAGTAATATTATAGTAGTTAATAAAAAAATAAAGAAAAGTTTAATATTTTTTTTCATTAGTATATACCCCTTAATTATAATTATTTATTATTTATTAGGATAATCAATGAAAGGTATATTTATGTATAATTTGCCTTGTGTAAATATAGGAAATAAATAAAAAACTTCAATTTGCAATAAATTGAAGTTTTTTTATTCTTTATTTTATTCCAAGTTTGTTTTTAGCATCATCAACTAAATTTTTTAAATCTACTCTAGCATCATGTGCCCCTAATGTTAATGATCTTAAACCTTTTATTACTTCATCTTTAGATAAAGTTGCATAATCTTTTGTTTTTTCGGTAAAAGTTCCAGTATAATCATCAACTGCAATAATAGCTTTATCAATAGAAGTTATTACTTCTTGATTATATTTATCAACTTCTGCATTTCCCTTTACAACATTATTTTCTAAGTCTTTCTTAAAAGCTTCTAAGTTTGTTTTTAACTGATCATAAGAACCATTATATTCAGTTATAAATTCATCATATGTATTATCATATGTAAAATCGTCTACATAAATATCATATGTAGTATCAAGAGTATTATTGTTAAAGTAATGATTATATCTTTCTGTTAAGTAATCATAGTATTCTTGATTAGTAGGTGAATTTTTCTTAGTTGAATCATTTGTTGTACTATTATTAGTATTATTATTACGACATCCAATCAGTCCAAATAATAATAAAGATAGTAGTAATAAAGATAATAATTTAAATCTTTTTTTCATATAAAACATCTCCTTAAATTTTTTTATATTTATAGTTTGCTTAACATATCTATTTGTATTCATTTAAAATTTTAATAAATATTTAATCATATATTAAAAAGGAGATATTATAAATTTCTGTGTTAATAAAAAATTAAAAAAATATTGACAAAAAGTAAATACATGTATATTATGGAAACATAAAATTGAATATACACCTCATTTTATTATGAGGTAGAGGCGCAGAATCTAACAGTTTTTAGTGGAGCTAGAGAAAGTGATGAATCTAGAAAGAAGGAGATTTTGCCGAAGTTTGTAATATATCTCGATATTACTTGCTGGGTCTGTAGTTAATAGCTGCAGGACTGTCTTAATAAATTTTCCCAGATTTATTAAGTTGTGCTATCTCAAAGGAGAAAGATGGGGGTTGTATGAACTATTAACTAAATCATATAAGGTTAGTTTTTTATATTCATATAATATTTAAGATAGCACCAGCCCAATTGGGTTGGTTTTTTTATTCTTTAGAAAATTAAATTTGATAAAGAATTGTGGACAACTTTTATAATTAGTAGAAACAAAGAGTCTATTAAGTAGATTTCTTATGAAAAGGAGAGAGTAAAATATGAAAAAAAGATTATCAGCATTAATTTTAGCTGTAGCAACAGCAGCAATAACATTAACGGGGTGTGGAACAAAAACTTCATCAGAAAATGTATTTAAAGTAGCGATGGAAGCAGGATATGCTCCGTTTAACTGGACTCAATTAGATGATTCAAATGGTGCAGTAAAAATAGAAGGATCTTCAGAATATGCTGGAGGATACGATGTGGAAATTGCGAAAAAAATAGCAGATTCATTAGGAAAAGAGTTAGTTATAGTTAAAACTGAATGGGATGGATTAGTACCATCATTAATATCAGGAAAAGTAGATGCTATTATTGCAGGTATGTCACCAACAGAAGAACGTAAGGAGACAATAGATTTTTCAGATAATTACTATGAATCAGATTTAGTTATGCTAGTAAAGAAGGGTGGAGCATATGAAAATGCAAAAACATTAGGTGAGTTTTCAGGAGCTAAAATAACAGCTCAGTTAAATACTTTCCACTATTCAGTAATAGATCAAATACCATCAGTAAATAAACAACTTGCTATGGATAATTTTTCAGCTATGAGAGTAGCTTTAGAAACAGGTGTTATAGATGGTTATGTAACTGAGAGACCAGAAGCCTTAAGTGCTGAAATGGCAAATGAGAACTTTAAAATGGTAGAGTTTACAGATGGTTTTGTTACATCAGAGGAAGATACTACTATAGCAGTTGGTTTAGTAAAAGGAAGTCAGTTAAAAGATCAAGTAAATGAAGTTTTAAGTGGAATATCTAAAGAAGAAAGATTAGAGATAATGGATACTGCTATTAAAAATCAACCTGCAGCTCAATAGTTTATGATAGATTAATATATAATTTAAAAATATTTTAAGGAGAGTTTGGCATGAGTCTAGAATGGATAATTAAGATATTACAAAATAACTGGCCGATGTTTTTAAGAGGGGCCGGAATGACCTTATTAATTTCTATAATAGGAACATTAGTGGGAACATTAATAGGTCTTATAGTTGGAGTTATAAGAACAATACCTATTCCAGAAAAGGGAGCAAAGAAAGGTATATTAAAAACAATTAATGCAATTTTATCAGCCTATATAGAATTTTTCCGTGGAACTCCTATGATAGTACAAGCTATGGTTATTTATTATGGGTCAGCAGCGGCTTTTGGAATAGATATAGATAGAATTGCAGCAGGATTATTTATAGTATCAATAAATACAGGAGCATATATGTCTGAAATAGTAAGAGGAGGAATTGTTTCAGTAGATAGAGGTCAATTTGAAGCTGCACAAGCAATAGGAATGAATCATTTTCAAACTATGACTAATGTAGTGTTACCACAAGTTATTAGAAATATTTTACCTGCTACTGGAAATGAGTTTGTAATTAATATAAAGGATACATCTGTTTTAAATGTAATATCAGTATCAGAGTTATTCTTCCAAACTAAGACTATATCAGGAAATAACTTTAGATATTTTGAAACATTCTTTATAACATGTATAATTTATTTTATTATGACATTTACAGTTACAAGAATATTAAGAGCAATAGAGAAAAAGTTAGATGGGCCTGAAAACTATATTATTGCAGGTAATCAAATGCAAGTTGAAACACCAGAAGATATGGCTAAAAAAGTTAATGGTAGTGTGGTAGCTTAAGGAGGAGTAAAACATGGAAAGAGTAATTGAAGTTAAGCATTTAAGTAAATCCTTTGGAGACCATAAGGTTTTAAGAGATATAGATTTTTCAGTAAACAAAGGAGAAGTTGTTTGTATTATAGGTTCATCTGGATCAGGAAAATCAACATTATTAAGATGTATAAATCTTTTGGAAAAACCAACAGGTGGAGAAATTATATATAATAAAGAAAATATATTAGATGACAAGCATGACATATATAAATATAGAACTAAGTTAGGAATGGTATTTCAACAGTTTAATTTATTTAATAACCATAATGTTTTAAACAATTGTATAGTTGGACAAATTAAGGTTTTAGGAAGAAGTAAAGAAGAAGCAGAAAAAGTTGCGATGAAATATTTAAAAATTGTTGGAATGAGTAATTACATAAATGCTAAGCCAAAGCAATTATCAGGGGGGCAAAAGCAAAGAGTAGCAATAGCAAGAGCTTTATCTATGGAGCCTGATGTTATATTATTTGATGAACCAACATCTGCGTTAGATCCAGAAATGGTAGGAGAGGTTCTTAAAATAATGAAAGAACTTGCAGAAAGTGGACTTACTATGTTAGTTGTAACTCATGAAATGGAGTTTGCAAGAGAAGTTTCTGATAGAGTTGTATTTATGAATAATGGAGTAATTGAAGAAGAAGGAACTCCAGAGGAAATTTTCAATAATCCTAAAAAGGAAAGAACAAGAGAATTTTTAAAACGTACTTTAAAATAATAGACATAATTATTATATATAATAGTATCTTTTAGTTATGAATGTTTATAATAAATTTAGAAATATGCTATAATATTAATAAACGTATAATTGAGAGAGTTTATTTTGGAGGATATATGGAGAATTTATTAACAACAATTGAGAGAGAAAATCATATTAGAGAAATATTTTTAAGTATGTTTAAGGAAGATGGGATTTCACAAGAAGAATTAGAAAAGGCAATTTGTGAGTCTTATTGTGAAGAGGGATTTCAATGTAAATCAATAAAAGATATTCCTATAAATGAGATGAAGGAAGCAATAATTGAATGTTGTGAATCAGCAGGATTAGCATTTGAAACCTTTGATGATATTTTAGAATATTTTTATAAAAATAATAATTAGAGATAAATAGCTATTACTTATAGATTTAAGTAGTAGCTATTTTTAATATATTAAAGAAAGAGAAATCCATAAAATAAAGATTGTAATTAAGTAAAAATACGATATTATATAACTATAAATCTAACTAAAGAGAAAATATAAAAAAGAGGGAGTTGTTTACAAGTATGATTAAAAATAAAAAGACAAAAATAACATTTCATAGTGGTGTTTTAACAATTGGAGGAACAATAATAGAGATTACGTACGAAGATAGTCACATTTTCTTTGATTTTGGTAGTGAGTATAATCCATCTGCTAAAGTGCAACCAGAAGATTTACAAGGATTATTAGATGAAAATTTAGTACCATATTTAAATAATATATTTGATCCTAAAATACCTTTAATAGGCTATGAGTCAAAAGAAAATACATTTAAAAATACAGCTGTATTCTTATCTCATATTCATTTAGATCATTCTAAAATAGTTAATTACTTAAATCCTGAAATACCTCTGTATACTTTAGAAGGTACAAAATCATTACTAAATACCTTGAATATCAACAATGATTTTATTTTTCCTTTATATGAAAAACAAGACTTTAATACAAGGGAAGTAATTGGAGTTAAAGAAAATGAAGTTGTTACTGTTGGAAAAATAAAAGTAAAAGTTATGCCAGTTGATCACGATGCTTATGGGGCTAGTGGATTAGTAATAGAAACGCCAGATTTAACTATAGCATATACTGGAGATATAAGACTTCATGGATATAGAGAAAATGATACATTAAACTTCTGTAAAGCAAGTGAAAATTGTGATGCATTATTAATAGAAGGAGTAAGTGTTTCATTCCAAGAGTTTGGAGATCCTATAAGAGAGACAGAGGCTGCAAATGAACCAGAGCTTATAGAAAAAATAAATGATATAGTTAATAGTAATCCTAATAAGCAAATAACTTTCAATTATTATATATCAAATGTAGAAAGAATTTTAAATATAATTAAAAGTAATCCAAGAACTGTTGTATTAGATGCATATTATTCATATGTGGTAAAAGAAGCAGCTGGAATTGAAACTTATTATTATCAATTAGATGATAAGGAATATGGATTAGACGAAAGTTTAAGGGTTAATTTTGAAGAGTTATTAAATGATGAAGGTAAGTATTTCTGGCAACTAGATAAGCTTGCTTTAAAACATATAGATAAACTTAAGGAGAATGGAATTTATATTCATACTGATGCTCAACCATTAGGAGACTTTGATCCAGCATATGAACCGTTTATAAAACAATTTAGTGATCATAATATAAAATTTGTATTATTGAGATGTAGTGGTCATGCTCGTCCTTATGATTTAATAAAAATAATTAACTTAATTAAACCAAAGCTGTTAATTCCAATTCATTCGTATCGTCCTGAAAAGCTTTATAATGAAAATGGAGATGTTTTATTACCTAAAAAAGGTCAAACAATATAATATATTTAAACCAAAGAAAGTGTAGAGTATTAGGCATATTAAGTTTAGCAAAATCTAAACTTAATATTGCCTACCTATAAATTGGAAGGAAGATAAGATATGAAGTTAGCGATATATCAAACAAGTGATTTGCATGGATATGTTTATCCAACTAATTATGTAAAAGAGCAGTCACTAGGAATACTTAAAATAGGAAGTTACATATTAAATGATGAAAAAAATTATGATGCATCTTTAAAAATTGATTGTGGAGATTTAATACAAGGTTCTGCTTTAGCACATTATTTATCAAAGGAAAAGTTGGATAAAAACCCTATATTAGAAGGATTGGAATTTATAGGCTATGATGCTTACGTTATAGGAAATCATGAATTTAACTATGGATTAGAGTACTTAAATAATTCATATAAACTTGTTGAGAATAAAATAATTAATACGAATATTGATGGATTAAATTTAAATACAAAACCATATAAAATATTTAATTTTAATGGATTTAAGGTTGCATGCATTGGATTTACGACATCTTTTATTCCTAATTGGGAACATGAAAAAAATATAACTGGTTTAAAATTTTTAGATCCTGTTGAGATGTATGGGCGATATGAAAAAGAATTAAAAGAACAAGCTGATTATATTATAGTATGTTACCATGGTGGATTCGAAAAAAGCTTAGATGGAAATAATACACCAACAGAAAAACTTACTAAAGAAAACCAAGCAAGTGAACTATTAGAAAAATATGATTCAATTAATATGGTTTTAAGTGGACATCAACATAGATCATTTATTACTAAAATAAATGGAGTAGTTTGTGCACAACCTCTTCATAATGGGCAAAAGTTTAGTAAAATCATATTAGATACAGAGACTAAAGAAGTAAATTATGAGTTAGTTGATGTTTCATTATTAAATGATGAGATTAATAAGAAATTAGAAAGTATATTTAATAGTGTTGAATTAAACTTAAAAGATTACTTAGATAAAGAAATTGGTGAATTTGATAAAGATATACTTATGGATGATATTTTTGAAGCAAGATTAAAAGGACATCCGTTTATTAATTTTTTACATCAAGTGCAATTAGAAGCTTCTGAGGCAGAGTTTTCAGTTTTATCATTATTTGATAGTGCAATTGGATTTAAGAAAAATGTATCTATTAGAGATGTATTAATAAATTATCCTTATCCTAATACTCTAATGGTTTTAAAAGTTAGGGGCGATAAATTAAAAGAAGCTATTGAAAAGGCTGCTACATATTTTGTAATTGATGATGGAAAAGTAAAAATTAGTGATGGATTCTTAGTTCCAAAGGTGCAAAACTATAATTATGATACTTTTGGAGGTTTTGATTATGAAATTGACCTATCAAGAAATTTTGGAGATAGAGTAGTTTCTATGAAAAAGGATGGTAGGAGTATTGATTTAGATAAGTATTATAATGTTGTTATGAATAATTATCGTGCTACTAATACTTCAATTTATCCATCTTATGAAGGTGCTGAAGTTGTTCGTGAAATTAATGTTGATATAAGTGAGCTTATAATTAACTATTTTTTAAAACATAACAATATAAAAATTGTTGAAAAAAGTAATTATATAATTAAATAATAAATTTTGCTGTATCAAGAGTAATGTGATACAGCATATTTTTTTATCTAAAGATAAAGTTTTATTAACTTTGTAAGGTTATATTAATAATATTTAACATAGATTTTACATTCAAAATGTAAAATAAATGATATTATTAATTATTATGTAAATATTAGGGGTAATATGTACAAATTTAATTACAAGAAAAATTAATAGGGAGTGTGTTGACTATGGAAGAGCAACGAACTATATTAGGGTTAACAGAAGCAGAAGTATTAGAGAGAAAAGAAAAAGGTCAAATTAATATTATAGAAGAAAAAACTGTGAAATCAAATTGGGAGATTATAGCGGGTAATGTATTTACATTATTTAATTTATATAATTTCCTTATTGCTATTGCTTTAATGTCTGTTGGAGCATATTCTAATTTAGCATTTATTTTAATAATTATATTAAATATAAGTATTGGAAGTTTTCAAGAAATACATGCAAAGAATATGGTAGCTAAGCTATCAGTACTTACTGTATCAAAGGTTGATGTAATAAGAGATGGAAGAGAAAAAAGTATAAATGTTGATGAAGTAGTTTTAGATGATATAACTATATTAAATATGGGAAATCAAATTTCTTCAGATTCAGTTGTTATTGATGGAAAAATCGAAGTAAATGAATCTCTTCTTACTGGAGAATCAGATACAATAGTAAAGATGCCAGGTGACAAGTTATTTTCAGGAAGTTATGTTGTTAGTGGTAAATGTTATGCTAAGGTTGAAAAAGTAGGTAAAGATAATTTAGCAGCAGAAATTACATTAAAGAGTAAAAAACATAAAAAGGTAAATTCAGAATTACTAAACTCTATGAGGAAAGTTACAAGGCTTACAAGCTTTATAATAATACCGGTAGGAGTATTATTATTTGTACAGGCATTTTTCTTTAGAGATCAAGTAATAAAAAGTTCTGTAGTAACAACAGCAGCAGCATTACTAGGAATGTTACCAAAGGGATTAGTTTTATTAATTAGTATATCTCTAGCAACTGGTGTAATTAAGCTGGCAAAGAAGAAAGTACTAGTACAAGATTTGTATAGTGTTGAGACATTAGCACATGTAGATACATTATGTCTTGATAAGACTGGTACTATTACTGAAGGTAAGATGAAAGTTTCAAATGTTGAAATCTTTAATGAAGAAATAATGCCAATTTCAATAGAGCAGGCTTTAAGTGCTTTTGTTAATGAGATAGGAGATAATAATGGTACTTTCCAAGCTTTAAAAGAGCATTTTAATGGAAATGATAATTTTGACGTTGATTATAAAAATCAATTTTCATCTGAAAGAAAATGGAGTTCTATTTCGTTTAAGGGTATAGGTTCTATAATAGTTGGAGCACCTGAAAGATTAATAGCGAAAAGTGCTTTTGAAATGAAAGAGAACATGATAGAGGCACAAAAGCAAGGAAAAAGAGTTCTTCTTGTAGGGTTTTCTAAGGATGTAGTAGAAGACACATTACCAGAAATAGAAATTATTGCTGCAATAGAGTTATCAGATCCATTAAGAAAGAATGCAAAAGAAATGCTTGGATTCTTTAAAGGGGAAGGTGTAACTGTAAAGATAATTTCAGGTGATAATCCATTAACTGTTTCTAGTATAGCTAAGCAAGCAGGATTAGATGAATATGAGTCATATATTGATTTATCGACTATAAAAAATGATGATGAAATAATTGATTTAGTAGATAAATATAGTATCTTTGCAAGAGTATCACCAAACCAAAAGAGTTTATTAGTGCAAGCATTACAAGCAAAAGGACATACTGTTGCTATGACTGGTGATGGAGTAAATGATGTTATTGCATTAAGACAAGCAGATTGTAGTATAACATTACCAGAAGCAAGTGATGTGGCAAAACAAGTTTCACAAATTGTTCTTTTAAATTCTGACTTTAGTGTTTTAAAAGATGTTTTAATGGAAGGTAGAAGAGTTGTAAATAATATTACTAATGTTGCTACAATATTCTTTATAAAAACATTGTATTCAGTAATGTTATCAATATTAAATATTATAACTTGTACAGCTTTCCCATTTATGCCAATACAAATTACATTAGTGGATCTTGCTATTGAGGGATATACATCATTCTTTATATCATTTGAGCCTAATGGAAAACAGATAAAGGAAAAATTCTTGAAAAGCGTATTAAAAAATTCATTCCCGTATTCTGTGGTTATAATAATAAATATTATATGTTTATATTTCTTAGCTCCAGCCGTAGGTATAGCAGAGGCTAAGATGACCACATTAATGTATTATATGATTGGATTTACTAGTATTTTAGCTGTGGTAAGAGTATGTAGACCATTTAATAAAATGCGTGTATTTTTATGTACAACAACAGCTATAGGATTCTTTGTAGCGACAATTTTATTTAGAAATTTATTGCATTTAAGTAAGTTAGGAATACAAGAGTTAACAGTATTTTTAATAATGGCTATATTAAGTACAATTTTAATTTTAATAAAAAATTACTTAATGAAAGTTAAATATTAAGGTTATATTGTCTTATTCATGTTTATAAATTATACTGAATTTATAAACTATATGAATGGATAAAAGGGAAATAATTATGATGGAAGAAAAAGTTAAAGGTAAGGTTTCAATTCCTCGATATCAGCAAATAGCAATTGAAATTGCTTCGAGGATTTCTAGTGGGCAATATAAGGTCGGTGAAAAGATATATGCACGTTCATCTATAGCAAGTCAGTATGGTGTTTCTTCAGAAACTGCAAGGCGTGCAATTTGTATATTATGTGATTTAGAAATTGTTACTTCAGAAAAGGGAAGTGGAGTTGTAATTAAATCATATGAAAATGCAGTTAATTTCATTAGGCAATATAGTAAGCGTCAAACTATTGATACTATAAAAGAAAATTTATTAAAAAGCATAGCACGTCAGCAAAAAGAGATGGATACTTTAAATGAATGTTTATCTGATTTAATTACAGCATCAGAACACTTTAGATCGATGAATCCATTTATGCCATTTGAAGCAAAGATAACTGCAGAATGCCCTTATTTAAATAAGAATTTATCAGAAATTCAGTTTTGGCAACATACAGGAGCTACTGTGCTTGCCATTGGTAGAAATGGAAATGTAATTAAATCACCAGGACCATATGCCATATTATTAGAAAATGATATTATATATTTTCTATCACAAGATGACTCTTCACAAAGAGTGAAGGAGTTTTTATATCCTATAAAAGAATAAGATAGTTTTAAAATGCTCAAGGCTAAAATAGTCTTGAGCATTTTTCTATTATTTGACAAAGTAACAACTTTGAAATATAATAAAGTTGTTACTTGGAAAAAGGAGGTATTAAATGATTAAATTTGAAAAAATCACAAAAAGATATAAATCAAAACAAGTGTTAAAAGAAATTAATTTAACAATTGAAGAAGGAAAGCTTGTCACAATTATTGGAGAAAGTGGTTGTGGAAAAACTACTTTATTAAAAATGATAAATAGATTAATTAAGCCTTCTAGTGGGTTTATTTATATTAATAATAAAAAAATACAATCAATTGATGAAGTTATGTTAAGAAGAAATATAGGTTATGTTATACAACATACCGGTTTATTTCCACATATGACTATTAAGGAAAATATAGAGCTTATTCCTAAGTTGCAAAAAGTAGATTCAGAAAAAATTATTGAAAATACTAAAAAATTGATGCAAATGGTAGGTTTAAATTGCGAAGAGTTTTTGGAACGCTATCCAACAGAATTAAGTGGTGGACAACAACAACGGGTCGGTGTTGCTAGAGCGTTTGCTAATAACCCGGATATTATTCTTATGGATGAGCCGTTTTCTGCGTTAGATCCAATGACAAGATCAGATTTGCAAGATGAGCTTGTTGAATTACAGTCTAAATTAAAAAAGACCATTGTATTTGTTACACATGACATGGATGAGGCAATTAAAATTTCAGATATGATTTGCATAATGAAGGATGGAGAAGTATTACAATACGATACTCCAGAAAATATATTGAGGAATCCAGTTGATGAATTTGTTTCTAATTTTGTAGGTAAAAATAGAATATGGTCATCTCCAGAATATATAAAGATTTCAGATATAATGATTGATAAGCCAATTACAGCATATAAAAATTTATCTGTTTTTAAGTGTATTGATAAAATGCGTCAAAAAAAGGTGGACAGCCTTCTTATAATTGATCCTAATAATCATAAATTAATTGGTATTGTAAAGGCAAATAAGCTTAGGGGAATTGAAGATAAAACACAGGCTGTAGAAAAATTTATGAATAAAAATTTCCCAACTCTTTTCGTAAATCAATGTATTTTAGATGCTTTAAAGGTGGTTACAGAAGAACATATATCTACTGTTCCAGTTGTTGATGATGATTTACATCTAGTAGGTTTAGTCACAAGAAGTAGCCTAGTTACAACATTAAGCCAACAATATTTTGATTATGAAGAGGAGGAAATTATATGAGTTTATTACAATACGCAATTGATAATCAAGCACAAATATTATCGTTATTAATAGAGCATATAAAGCTGACAGCAATTTCTGTTGGGGTAGCAATTTTAATTGGAGTACCTCTAGGAATTTTCATTTCATATGCTTCTAAAGCTAGCAAACCTATTTTATGTATAGCAAATATTATTCAAGCTATACCGAGCATGGCACTACTTGGATTTATGATACCACTCTTAGGGATAGGAACAGTACCAGCAATAGTTGCAGTTGTTCTTTACTCACTTCTTCCTATTATAAAAAATACCTATACTGGAATTGAAAATATTAATGCCCAAACCCTTGAGGCTGCTAAGGGAATTGGTCTTACACCATTTCAAGTATTAACAAAGGTACAAATACCTTTAGCTCTTCCTGTGATTATGGCAGGGGTGCGTATTGCATCAGTAACTGCAGTTGGACTTATGACTATGGCTGCATTTATAGGGGCAGGTGGTCTAGGGTATCTTGTATTTTCTGGTATTCGAACAGTAAATAATAGTCAAATATTAGCAGGAGCTATTCCAGCATGTTTATTAGCTTTACTAGTAGACTTTTTAATTGGATTGGTAGAAAATCTAGTTATGCCTATTAGTATTCAAAAGGGGAATATAAAATATAAAAAGAAAAAACGTACAACACAAAAGGTTATATTGAGTATTTCAGCATTAGTTCTTGTAATTATTTTTGTGGTAACTTCTTTTGGAAATAAAGGTACTGAGCAGCGTACAATTACTATTGGATCTAAAGATTATACTGAACAAGCTATTTTAGGAAATTTAATTGCTGATTTAATAGAGGCAAAGACAGATATAAAGGTAAATAGAAAATTAGATTTAGGTGGAACTCAAGTTTGTTTTGGAGCACTGCAAGGCGGTGATATAGATATGTATGTTGAGTATAGTGGGACAGCCTATAGTGATACATTAAAGCATAATCCAATTAATGATGTGGATAAAGTCTATAATACAGTAAAGAAAGAGTTCAAAGAACTTTATGATATAGAAGTATTAAAACAAATGAGTTTTAATAATACTTGGGTTTTAGCAGTAACTGAAGAAACAGCTAAAAAATATAATTTAGAAACAATAAGTGATTTATCTAAAACTGCTGGGTATATGAAAGCTGGAGTTGTTTTTGAATTTGCAAATAGAGAAGATGGATTAGCAGGGTTACAAAAGGAATACAATTTTAAAATTGGTGATGTAGTAACTTTAGATGGTGCGCCAAGATATACAGCCTTAGTTAATAATGAGGTAGATGTTGTTGATGCATTTGCAACTGATGGTTTATTAAAAAAGTTTAACTTAAAAACTTTAAGTGATGATAAGGGATTTTTTCCACCTTACTATGCAATGCCTATTATAAGTTCAGAGAAATTAGAGGAATTCCCAGAAATAGAAGGGATTTTAGAAGAGTTAGGTGAAGTTCTTACAAATGAAGTTATGATGGAACTTAATTATAAGGTAGATGAGTTACAAGAATCACCTTCGAAAGTTGCAAAAGATTTTCTTGAGAGTAAGGGTATGATATAACAATTAATTATTAAGGTTAAAATCATGTTTTTATATACAATTAATAGATTGACAATGTATAAGGCATACTATAATATATTAATATAAATGATAGATTTCAGAAAAAAGAGAGGTATTTTTGTGAGTGTTTAGTATCAAATAGTTAATTTCATATTGATTCCAAAAAAATTATGGTATATTTATACCTTTATTTGTTGTGGAATTAATTATAACTAATTGATACAAGTCCACGAATTTACTTCAATGGTAGTAGTCTACCTTTATTTAAAGTTGAATTTTAAGCTGTGGAAGTATCCACAGCTTTTTTTATATTTAAGTTATGAAATCTATCATGATTTCGTTGACTTGTAGTTAAATTTGACACAAGGAAGGAAAATAAAAATGGATATAATGACATTAGAAAAATTAAATTATAATGAATTAAAAGAAATAGTTAAAGGATATTGTGTTAGCGGTTTAGGAAAAGCTCTTATTGATAAATTAGAACCAAGTAGTAACTTAAAAGTTGTTAATAGAAGATTAGATGAAACTTCAGAAGGTAGAAGGCTTATTGATGCTTCATATCATATACCTTTAGTTGGAATATTTAATGTATTACCTTATATAGATAAAATAGAAAAAGGCTCATCTTTAGATCCTGAAGATTTAGCAATTATGTCTGATTTTTTAAGAGGGTGTAGAAAAGTAAAGTTATTTATCAAGGATAAGGAAGGTTATGCACCAACATTAAGTAGTTATGGAGAGAGTATAACAGATTTAAGCTTTGTTGAGGAAGAGATAAATAGATGTATAAGAGGCTCAATAGTTGATTCTAATGCAAGTAGAGAACTTAAAAAAATTAGAAGAGGCATTGATGAGTGTGAAAATAAAATAAAAGAAAAGTTAGAAAGATTCTTAAAAAATAGTGAAAACAAACAATATATTCAAGAGTTCTTCATAAGTAAGAGAAATGGAAGATATACAATTCCTATAAAAGCATCATATAAAAATTATGTACAAGGAACTATTATTGAATCATCATCAAAGGGAACAACTGTTTTCATGGAACCAAGTACAGTTTCAAAGTATACTTCAGAGTTAGCTATTTTAAAAGCAGAAGAAAGTGTAGAAGAATATAAAATATTAGGTATGCTTACTGAACTTATTAATGAAAAAATAAGAGAAGTGAAGATTAACATAGAAGTAATAGCTGAATATGACATGATTTGGGCTAAAGCGAAATATAGTAATGATATTGAAGGAATAAAGCCTAGGTTAAATGAATATGGATATATAAAAATAGTTGATGGAAAATATCCATTAATAAAAAATCCAGTACCACTTAATTTTGAAATAGGTGATGATTATAGAACACTTATAATAACAGGTCCAAATGCAGGAGGAAAAACAGTAGTTTTAAAAACGGTAGGAATATTAACACTTGCAGTACAGTCAGGATTCCATATACCAGCTAAAGAAGGAACAGAAATTTCTGTATTTAATAAAATATTTGTTGATATTGGAGACAATCAAAGTATAGAAAATGCTCTAAGCACTTTCTCATCTCATGTTAAAAATTTAGCTAAAATAATAAAAGAAAGTTCAAAATCTACACTTTTATTATTTGATGAAATAGGAAGTGGAACTGAACCAAATGAAGGAGCAGCACTAGCAATAGCTATTTTAGAAGAACTATATCATGAGGGTTGTATCACAATAGCAACTACACATTATGGTGAAATTAAGAATTTTTCACAAGAGCATACGCATTTTGAAAATGCAGCTATGGAATTTAAAAAGGATACTCTTGAACCTTTATATAAGCTTCATATTGGTAAAAGTGGTGATAGTAATGCACTTTATATTTCTAAGAAAATGGGTATTCCTGATTCTATTATTGAAAGAACTAGAAAGTATATAGAAACTAAGAGTTATAATTATGATGTAATAAATAGTAGTAAAATTATTAAAAAAAATGAAAAAGTAGAGGAAGTTGATTTAAAATATAATTATTGCACTGGTGACAAGGTAATTCTTTTAGATAATAATGAAAGTGCTATAGTTTATAAGGGATTAGATGAATTAAATAATTTAACTGTTTTTTATAAGAAAGAATTTATTAAAGTTAATTATAAGAGAGTTAAGTTAGAATTAACAGCAAGTGAGTTGTATCCTGAAGGATATGACTTAAATCAAATTTTTATAAGCTATAAAGAGAGAAAATTTGAGCATGATATTATACGTGGTTCAAAGAAAGCATTAAAAAAAGTAAGAAAAAGTTCAATATAAGTTAGATTAAATAAAAATGTGTAAATTTCTTAATTATAATTTACACATTTTTATTTTGTATACAGATGTTAATTAAAACTTTACAAAAATATAATTTGAAGGCCTAATATTTCTATGTTAAAGTACTCTGTACAGAAATGAAGTTTAAAATTTTATTAAATATATCAGAAAGTAGGAAGGTTTTAAATGAATATATTAAATCAATTTTGGGCATCAAGGGATATATATGCGCCAACAGGAATGCTTACATCTAATCATATGATATTATTAATATTATCTTTAATTATATTAAGTATATTGATATATATTTCAAGAAGGATAGATAATAAACAAATAAGAAAATTAACTAGGGTTATGGCAATATTTGTTACTATATTAGAAGGTATTAAAATATTCTTTAATTTTTACAAGGGATATACTTGGCTAAATACATGGGTACCAATATCATTTTGTTCTATATTTATATATGCATTATGGTTAAGTGGATATGGAAAAGGTAAATGGAGAGAAAAAGGAGAAGCTTTTATTGCTGGAGTATCTATAGTAGCAGGAACAACTTATTTATTGTTTCCGTCAACATCATTAACAGTTTATCCGATGTGGCATTACCTTTGTATATATAGTATGTTATTTCATACATTAATGATTTATATGGGAGTTTTATATTTATTTAAGTTAGAAATTAAGCTAGAAAAAATTATGTTTAAGGAATTTGCTAAGCTTTATTACTTTTTTGCTGGTATTGCCATTTTTCTTAACTCTTTTTATGGAAGTAATTTAATGTTGCTAAAGAAGCCATTTAAAATTCCAGTACCTTTTTTACATAAATTATTTAGTTCAGCTCCATTATTATATACAGTAGTAATATTTTTAGTTTATTTATATGTACCTTATTTTATTACAGTACATTTAAATAATTTTATAAACAGAAAGAGAATGATAAAGCTAAAAGAAAATTATAATTTTAGTATATAGTTAAATTATTATTAAAATAGTCTAATTACTAAAAAGATATTTATAAGTTACTATGATTTACTTAAAAATATCTTTTTTTTATTTATAAAAAATCAAAATATAAATTTTTAATAAAGTAATTAAATAACTTTTATAAAAAGTGTATTATATACTTAATTGATGTAGTAATTTAAATAAAATTATAAAAAGGGGAGATGAATTTATGAATAAAGTATGTGTACTTGGAAGTATTAATATGGATATAGTTTTAAAAGTTAAGGACACACCAAAAGTAGGAGAAACTATTTTATCAAAATCATTTGAAAAGATAGCAGGAGGTAAAGGAGCAAATCAAGCTGTTGCAGCTAAGAGATGTGGAGCTGAAGTTTCTATGATAGCTAAAATAGGGAAAGATGAAAATGGACAAATTCTTAAGAGTAAATTAGAAGAAGATAATATAGATGTAAAATATATTTTTGAAGATAAAAAAGAAGCAACAGGAATAGCTTTTATTATGGTCAACGAAAATGGAAATAACTCAATAATAGTTGTATCAGGATCTAATATGACAATTGATAAATATGAAATTGAATCTTCAGTAGAGAAAATTAAAGAATCGGATATTTTAATAGCTCAATTTGAAACAACTGAAGAAATGACTTTAAAGGCATTTAAGATAGCAAAGGAGTTTGGAAAGGTAACAATATTAAATCCAGCTCCAGCAAAGGAAATAAATGAAGATCTTTTAAAGGTAACAGATATTATAGTTCCTAATGAAACAGAAGCTGAAGTATTAACAGGAGTTAAGATTGAAACTTTGGAGGACGCTAATAGAGCAGGACAAATATTTTTAGAAAGAGGCGTTAAGTTTGCTATAATTACTTTGGGCTCTAAGGGGGCTGCAGTAATAGGAAAAGATTTCTGTGAGTTAGTACCAGCATATAAGGTAAAAGCCATAGATACAACTGCAGCAGGAGATAGCTTTATTGGAGGCTTAAGTTCAAAGTTAGATTTTAAAAATATTAATAAAGAAACTTTAATAAAGGCAGTGAATTTTGGAAATCAAGTATCATCAATAGCTGTTCAAAGAAAAGGGGCACAACCATCAATTCCGTATTTAAAAGAAATAGAAGAAATCTATGGTAGTCATAATAATAAATAAAAAGCACTATTAGATAAAATTTTATATGTAAATAGAAAATATTTTTATAATGTATGTTAAGAATAATCTAGAATAAGGAATTGTTAGATATGTATACTATAATGATAATCGATGATAATGAACAATTACAAAATGAAATAGGCAATATAATGATTAGAAATGGATATTCAATTATTAAGCCAAAGGACTTTAGTAATATTCCCTATTTAGTAAAAGAAAATAAACCAAGTCTTATATTATTAGATATAAATTTACCAGAAAGTGATGGGTTTAAAATTTGCACTGAAATAAGGAGCTTTTCAAATGTTCCAATTATATTTATAACAAGTAGAGACACTAATATAGATGAGTTAATGGGAATAACATTAGGCGGAGATGATTTTATAACTAAGCCTTATAATACTCAAATTTTATTGGCTAGAATAAACTCTCTTATTAAAAGAGCATATCCTAATGAAGGAATTACAGATGTTATTGAATATAATGGAGTTAAGGTAAATATTTTAGCAAGTACTGTGGAGTATAATGGAAAGTTTTTGGAGCTTACCAAAAATGAACTTAAAATATTACATTATTTATTAAATAATAGAGGAAAGATAGTTTCTAGAGTAGATATTATGGAATATCTTTGGGATAGTTCAATGTTTGTAAATGATAATACTCTTACAGTCAATATTGGAAGAATAAGAAGTAAAATTGAAGAGCTTGGAGTGAAGGATAACATTAAAACTAAAAGAGGACAAGGATATCTAGTATGAATTTAAGTGATTTTATTAAAAGTAGATTTTCAGTTATATTTTTTAATTTTATTGGATTAATAACCTTATTGATTTTTCTTTTTAGTGTAGGAAATACTATAGATATTTTAAAGATAGTAGCATTTATATGGATTATAGTAGTAGGAGTTTATTTATTTTTTCAATATAAAAGTAGAAAAGAATTTTATAATGAGATTTCAAAAACTGTAGATAGCTTGGATAAAAAATACTTAATAAGTGAAGTCATTGATAAACCAATATATTTAGAAGCAGAGCCATATTATGATTTGTTAAAGAAAGCTAGTAAGTCAATGAGAGAAGAAATAAATTCTATTAAAAATAGTAGAAAAGAGTATAAGGAGTATATTGAACAGTGGATACATGAAGTAAAAACTCCAATAGCATCTATTAAACTTATAGAAGAAAATAATAAGACAAATACTTCAAGATTTGTATTACAAGAACTTGAGAACCTAGATAGATATGTTGAACAAGCCTTATTTTATGCTAGAAGTGAAGAGGTAGAAAAGGACTATTTAATAAGAGAGATGTCATTAGAAGAATGTATAAATAAGGTAATAATAAAAAATAAGCAAATATTTATTTTGAATAATATAGATGTTGAAATAGATACTTTACATAAAAATGTTTATAGTGATAGCAAATGGCTTGAATTTATTTTAAATCAGATAATAGTAAATTCTATAAAATACAGGAATAATAAGAATCCAAAAGTTAAGATATATGTAAGGGACATAAAAAATGGAATTAAATTAATAGTTGAAGATAATGGAGTTGGTATACCTTTAGAGGAATTAGAGAGAGTATTTGAAAAAGGGTTTACAGGAAGTTTAGGACGATTAAATAGTAAATCTACAGGGATTGGATTATATTTATGCAGAAAATTATGTAATAAATTAGGATTGTTAATAGATATAGAATCAAAAATAAATAGTTATACAAAAGTTAGTATTACTTTTCCTATAGGAAGCTTTTGTAAGTTCTAATTTAGCAATGTTACAACATTGTCACCTAAAAGTAATATTAAATCGAATCTAAAATGTGATATATAAGTTAAAATATTTTTGAGGTGATAATAGTGAATGAAGTATTAAAAATAAAAAATATTGAAAAGTACTATGGAAATAAAGGAAATATAGTTAAAGCAATTGATGATATAAGTTTTATTGTGAAAAAAGGTGAATTTGTAGGAGTAATGGGACCATCAGGATCAGGTAAGACAACATTATTAAATTTAATTGCTACAATTGATGATGTTAGCTCAGGAAATATTTATTTAGATGGAAAAGATATAACAGAGATAGATCAAAAGAATATAGCAAAGTTTAGAAGAGAAAATTTGGGATTTATATTTCAAGACTTTAATTTATTAGATACATTGACAATTTATGAAAATATAGCTTTAGCACTAACAATAAAGAAAACTAAAAAAAGTGAAATAGATAAGCTAGTGTTGAATGTTGCAAATGAGCTTGGAATAGAGGATTTACTTTCAAAATATCCGTATGAAATATCTGGTGGACAGAAGCAAAGAACTGCTTGTGCAAGAGCCTTAGTAACTAATCCTAAGCTTATATTAGCTGATGAACCTACAGGAGCATTAGATTCAAAATCCGCTCAAATGTTAATAGAGATGATATCAAGTTTGAATAAAAATTTAGATGCAACCATATTAATGGTAACCCATGATTCTTTTACTGCTAGTTATTGTGACAGAATATTGTTTATTAAAGATGGAAAAATATTTACGGAGCTATTAAAAGGGGAAAATACACGTAGACAGTTCTTTAATAAGATATTAGATGTAGTAGCATTATTAGGTGGTGATGTTAGAGATGTACGCTAAATTAGCCAAAAGTAATGCTAAAAAATCTATTAAAGATTATTTAATTTATTTTATAACTATAACAATATGTGTAAGTTTGTTTTATGCAATTACATCACTTTCTAGTTCCAGTTATGAATTAATCACTGAGGAATCTTATAACTTCAAAGCCTTAAATTTAATATTAAAATATTCAACTTATATAATTACAGCTATTCTTATTTTACTTGTAGCTTATGTAAATAAATATATGATAAAAAGACGAAAAAGAGAGTTTGCAACTTATGTATTACTTGGAGCAGAACAAAAAAGTGTAGCTTTGATGTTTTTTATTGAAACTATTGTAATTGGAGTTTTAGCAATAATATCGGGGATATTTGTAGGGACTTTATTTTCACAAGTTATTACAGCTATAGTTTTAATAAGTGCTCAACAAGAAGTAGTTTTAAATTTAAGATTATATATGGATACGGTTCTAATTACTTTTATATTTTTTATAGCTATATTTTGTATAATAGGAGTGTATAACGTTATAGTTTTAAGAAAGATAAAGCTAATAGATATGTTAAATGCACATAAACAAGTTGAGTTCAAATTTAAGAGAAGTGGTAAGGTGTATAGTGCAATATTTGTAGTATCTATTATTTTATATGTTATTTGTGGGAGCTGTACTATTAAATTAATGAATTCCAAAATTGACTATAGTGTAAGAATGCTTATGTATATAGGTATTTCTCTAATTACTTTTATACTTGGAACTTATGCGTTATTCTATTCAATTGCTTATATAATGATTTATATAAAAAATAAGAGAATTAATTTTAAATATGAAGGAACAAATTTATTTTTAATAGGATCAATAGTATCTAAAATAAAGACAGCACCAGTATTAATGGCTACAATATCTATGACTTTTTTAGGAGCAATGATAAGTTTTATTATAACACTTGTAATGGCTCAATGGGCACTTGGATATTTAAATATGAGAGTTCCCTATGATATAGATATAAGGAATAATTATAGTACAAGTTTTTTAGAACAAGCTAATATAAGTGATTTTAAAGAGTTACCTAAATTAGATTATAGTATGGTTGTTGAATATTTAAATGACAGTGGGTATGAGGTAAAGAATTACTGTGAGGTAGAGAAATATATTTTAGAGCCTGATGGAAGCAATGAGCAGCTTTTAGCAATTAGTTTAAGTGACTTTAACAAATTAAGAAATATGCTAGGATATGAAGAGGTTAAATTAGAAGATAATGAATTTGCTACTCAGTGGTATAGTACTGTTACGGATGAAGTAATAAGTAATTATCTAGATAATAATTATGAATTGAATATTAATGGACAAACATATAATATTAATGAAAATTTAGTTTATAAGGATTCTATAGGTGAAGGCTTTTACTTAAATACAGATAATATTATCATTTTATCTGATAAAGCATGTGAGGGACTTGAGTTTGCAGAAATAAATTTTTTGGCTAATATAAAAGATAAGATGAGTTATGAAGATGCTAATGATTTTCAATATAATTATGTTTATGATTGGTTTAGAAAAGATAATGCTGAATTCATCAAAAAATACAGTAAAGAATATGATATATCATACAGTATAATTAGAACAAGAATAAAATCATTAGAGACTAACAATATTTTAGTTACAACTTTGGCAATGAGAATATTAGGCATATATTTAGGTGTGGTACTACTTATGATAAGTTTAACTGTTTTATCATTAAGTCAACTTACTGACTCTATTGAACATAAAGATAGATTTAATATACTTAGAAAATTAGGTGTTGAAGATAAGGAGGTAAATAAGATAATATTAAAGCAAATTTCAATATATTTTATAGTTCCTATTTTTATAGCAATGATTGGAGTTGCAATATTTATATATAATTTTTATATTTTTTATAAAGATATAATTACAGTATTTGTTGGAGATGGAACATTTATTTTAAGTATAATCTTTGGAATGGCTTTAATGCTTTGTGTTTATATATGTTATTTTGGAGGAACGTATTATACTTTTAAGAGAAATATTAATACTTAAATTAAATAAGTATTAACTGCTTTTGGGATATTTTAGGATATGGCTAAGAAGGCATTGAATATTAAATTTTATAAGGTTATAATAATATTAATTTATTTTAGGAGGAAGATTATGAAAACACTTAATATAAGTAAACAAAACAAAATACATCATCATTACTAGAGACTTGGTCTGTTTAAGGGCAGATACAGGTCTATCAGTGTGGGCTTGTATCTCTGGTAATGATAAATTAAGTGAAATCATAATTTATTTAGAACCATGTAGGATATATGCCTGCATGGCTTTTTTTGTATAGAAATTATTTTAGGAGTGAATTAAATATGAAAAGAAATATTATAAAACCAAGTATATTACCAGGATTTATGGAGTTATTACCAAAGGAGCAACAAATATTTAATGATATAGTATCTAAAATAACAAAGGTATATGAAGATAATGGATGTTTAGCTATAGATACACCAATAATAGAAAAAGCAGAAGTATTACTTGCTAAAAGTGGAGGTGAAACAGAAAAACAAGTTTATAGTTTTCAAAAAGGAAAAAATAATTTAGCATTAAGATTTGATTTAACAGTGCCATTTGCTAGGTATGTAGCTCAATATTATAATGATTTAGTTTTTCCGTTTAAAAGATATCAGATAGGAAAGGTATATAGAGGAGAGAGAAACCAAAAAGGAAGATACAGAGAGTTCTATCAATGTGATGTTGATGTTATTGGTAAAGGAAAATTAAGTATAGATAATGATGCATGGGTTATAAGTTTAGCTTCTAGGGCTTTTAAATCAATAGGATTAACTAGTTATAAATTTCAGATAAGCAATAGAAAAATATTAAAAGGTGTATTAAGTGAATTAAAAATAGAAAATGTTAATGAAGTAATGATACTAATTGATAAGTATGACAAAATAGGAAAAGAAGTATTTACTATTGAATTAGAAAAGCTTATAGGCAGTGAAAAAAGTGAGTATCTTAATAATATATTAGATATTAATGGTTCCAATGAAAAAATATTAGAAAATCTTTTTAATCTTAATATTGAAAATGAATATTTCATTGAAGGATTAGAAGAACTAAAAAAAGTAAAATTAATGTTAGAAATATTGGGGGTAAACGATGATGAGTTTAAAATAAATTTAAAGATAATAAGAGGTTTAGATTATTATACTGGAACTGTTTTTGAAACAACATTAGTAGGTAATGAAAGTTATGGCTCTATTTGTTCTGGAGGAAGATATGATAATTTAGCAGAAAAATATACAAATAATATTTTTCCAGGTGTAGGGATTTCTATTGGACTTACTAGATTATTTTTTGTCTTAAAAGAAATTGGTTTTATAGATAGATATAATATAGAAAATAACATGGATTATTTAATATTACCTATTGGTGATACAATAGAGTATTGTGGAGAAGTATTAAAGAGCTTAGGTGAAAAGGGATATAAATCTACCATATATTTTGAAGAAGAATCATTAAAGAAGAAAATGAATTATGCTAATAAATTAGGTGTTAGTAATGTAATTTTAATTGGTGAAGATGAAGTTAAGAAAAAGAGAGTTAAGGTAAAAAATATGAATAGTGGTGATGTTATAAGCATTGATTATAAGTTGATATAAAATATTATTAGTATTATTGCGTTGTTAATAATTTAGCTATTGTATATAATTAAAAAAGAGTTTTAATATGAATTTATTAAAATATCGCAGATAATTAATAAATATCTAAGGAGAGACATAAATGGTAACTATTAAAGACGTTGCAAAAGAAGCTGGAGTATCTGTAGGGACAGTCTCAAATGTAATAAATAATATACAAGTTAAGACAACTACAAAAATGAAAGTAGAAGAAGCAATTAAAAAGCTAAATTATGAACCTAATATTTATGCTAGAGGATTTAAGATTAATCGAACTAATACTATTGCTGTGATTTTACCTACAATTTGGAATCCGTTTTTTAGCGAATTAGCTTATAACTTAGAAAGAAATTTAAGAAGTTTCGGAATGAAGATGATTCTTTGTAATTCAAATAAGGATAATAATGCTGAGATAGAATATATAACTATGGCTAAGCAAAATAAAATGGATGGTGTAATAGCTATAACTTATAGTGATATTGATGAGTATGTTTCTGAAAAAATACCATTTGTAAGTATTGATAGATATTTTTCTAAAAATATAACTTATGTTTCGAGTAATAACTTTGATGGTGGTAAGCTTGCTGCTAAAAAGCTAGTAGATCTTGGCTGTAAAAAGATAGCATATATAGGACGAGGATCAAAAATAAATAATGCAACAAGAAAAAGGAAAGATGGATTTATTAGTTATTGTAAGGAAAATAACATAGATTATGAAATATGTGAATTATTAGATTCAGCTGAAGAATTTGATAAGTTACTTGATAAGTTTATAGAAAATTATTTTAAAAATGATATAAGGATACAAGGGGTTTTTGCTGTAACAGATGAGTATGCAGTAGATTTTATAAATAAATTAAAAAAATATAATATAGAGGTTCCAAAGGATGTTCAAATAATTGGATTTGATGGAAGTAAATCATCAGCTACAGATACAGTAAAGATATCAACTATTAGGCAACCAGTTGAACTAATAGCAGAAGAAGCTGTTAAAGCTTTAATAAATATTATAGAAAATAAAAAAGTTAAAAAGGAAATAATTTTACCTATTAGTTTTATTCAAGGGTATACAACAAAAACATAAATTGTATTTTAGGATTTTACATTAATGATTTTAAAGTTTTTAATTTTATAAAGTTAAATTAAAAAATAAATCAAAAAAGTAGAATCCTAAATTTTTTTTGAAAATATATTGACGAATAGGTGAAAACGTATTAACATGATAAATATAAAATGAAACGTTTCAAAAATATAAGATCCAGGAGGGTGGATAAAGATGAGTAAGAATTATAAAGAAATTGGAAGTCAGATTTTAAGTAATATAGGTGGTAAAGAAAATGTAGTTAGTGCAGCTCACTGTGCAACTCGTTTGAGATTAGTTCTTAAAGATGATTCTAAGATAAATGTTAAAGCAATTGAAGAAATGCCAGCTGTTAAAGGGAGTTTTAATACAGCAGGACAATTTCAAGTTATTTTAGGTTCTGGTGTTGTTGATGAGGTTTATAAAGAATTTATACAATTAGCCAATATTAAAGAAGGTAGTAAAGAAGAGTTAAAAAAAGAAGCAGATAAAAAATTAAATCCTCTACAAAGATTATTAAAATCTTTAGCTGATGTTTTTGTTCCTATATTACCAATATTAGTTGCAGCAGGACTATTAATGGGAATTAATAATATATTAACATCTCAAGGATTATTCATTGAGGGACAATCTATAGTTGAAGCATATCCTCAATTTAAAGATTTAGCAGAATTAATAAATACATTTGCTAATACAGGATTTGCATTTTTACCAATATTTCTAGGATTCTCAGCTGCAAAAGCTTTTGGAGGAAATCCTTATTTAGGTGCTTGTATAGGTGCACTTATGATACATTCAGATTTATTAAATGGATATAGTTATGGTGCAGCTGTTGTAGAAGGAACTGTACCTGTATGGAATATATTTGGACTAACTATAGCTAAGGTTGGATATCAAGGAACAGTATTACCAGTTTTAGCAGCCGCATTTGTTTTAGCTAAGGTAGAAAAGATGTTACATAAAGTGATACCATCAGTATTAAACAACTTATTAACACCATTATTTACTGTGTTCATTACTGGAATATTAACATTTGTTGTTATAGGACCTGTAATGAGAGTTGTTGGTGATGGAATAACAACAGGACTATTATGGTTAATTAATACATTAGGGCCAGTAGGTGGAGCAATATTTGGATTCTTATATGCTCCGATAGTTATAACAGGTATGCACCACAGTTTTGTAGCTATAGAAACTCAGTTATTAGCAGATATAGCAACTACAGGAGGATCATTTATATTCCCTGTAGCAGCAATGTCAAATGTAGCACAAGGTGCAGCAGCATTAGCAGTAATTTTTATCTTAAGAAAAGATTCAAAGATGAAGGGGATAGCATCAGCATCAGGAATTTCAGCTTTACTTGGAATAACTGAGCCGGCAATATTTGGTGTAAATTTAAAGTTACGTTACCCATTCTTCGGAGCAATGATAGGATCTGCAATTGGATCAGGTTATGTAATGCTTACGAAAGTACTTGCAATATCTCCAGGGGCAGCAGGGTTACCAGGAGTTATATCAATTAGGCCTACATCAATAGTTAATTATATAATAGCTATGGTAATTTCAATGGTTACAGCTATTATATCAACAATTGTTATAGCTAAATTTATGAATAAAGAAAAATAATAGAGAAATTAGTTATATAAAATGTTTTATAAGATAGAAGGAATTAGTATTATACTAAAGCCTTCTATTTTGTACTTAAAAATAATAAAAAGTATTATATGAGGAGAAAATATATGAAGGAATGGACAAGAGAAGAAAGATATAGAACAATATTACAGGTATCAAATGAAGAAATTGCAGAATTAAAAGAAATAGTGGATAGTTGTCCATATAGACAAACATTTCATATTCAACCAACTACAGGTTTACTAAATGACCCTAATGGATTTTCTTATTTTAATGGAGAATATCATTTATTCTATCAATGGTTTCCATTAGGACCTGTACACGGAATAAAGCATTGGTATCATGTTTCTTCAAAAGATTTAGTTAATTGGAAAGATTGTGGAGTTGGAATAATACCTACAGAATATTTTGAAAGTCATGGAGCATTTTCAGGAAGTGGTATAGTTGAAAATGATAAATTGCATTTATTTTATACTGGAAATACAAGAAATGAAGAATGGATAAGACATCCTTATCAATGTTTAGCTGTAATGAACGGTGAAGGAAAAATAGTTAAAAATAATGAAGCTATAATAAAGGAGTTACCAGAGGGATATACTGATAATTTTAGGGATCCTAAGGTATTTAAAGATGATAATAAATATTACTGTTTAATTGGAGCAGAAAGAAAAGAAAACTTAGGAACTATAGTATATTATGTATCTGAGAATCTATTAGATTGGAGCTTTAAAGGAGAAATAAAGACAGATTTCCTTGGAAATGGATTCATGTGGGAATGCCCAGATTATTTAAAATTTGAAGATAAAGGAGTACTTATATTTTCACCACAAGGTTTAGAGCCTGATGGAGATAAGTATAAAAATATATTCCAATCTGGATATTTAATAGGAGATAAAATTGATTTTTCAGATGGTAAATTTAATCATGGAGATTTTAATGAATTAGATAGAGGATTTGATTTTTATGCACCTCAAACTACCGAAGATAAAGATGAAAGAAAAATATTAATAGGGTGGATGGGGTTACCTGAAATAGATTATCCTACTGATAAAAATGGATGGGCACACTGCTTAACTATACCTAGAGAACTGAAATTAATAGATAATAAGTTAATTCAGAAGCCAGTAAAAGAGCTAGAACTTCTTAGAGGTAAAAATAGAAAAGAGGTTTATGCACTAAATAACGAAGAAAAAGATATAGTTGATTTTAATGAAAAAACATATGAATTAATATGTAAATTCAATAATTTTACTGGTAAATATGTTGGAATAAAGCTAAGAAAAGGTATTGATGAAGAAACTGTATTTTATTATGATATAGAAAACAATAAACTAGTATTAGATAGAAGTAAATCAGGAGAAGTATTTGCTACAGAATATGGAACTGAAAGAAAATGTGAATATGTTAGAAAAGAGCTAAAACTTCAAGTTTTTGTTGATACATCATCTGTTGAAATATTTGTTAATGATGGTGAAGAAGTATTTACATCAAGAATATTTACAAAAGATACAAGTACAGGAGTAAGTGTATTTACAGATAAGCAAACAGATGTAGAAATTGATTTATGGAAAATTGATAAAAATTAATATTGTTTATAAAATAGAATCCTAAAAATATTAGGGTTCTATTTTAGTTAGAAGCTTTTTTAATTATTCTATAACTAAAAATGAATTATTTATACAAATAAAAATATATAACTGCATACAGATTCATAAAAGTGAGATAATATAATGGAGGTGATTTGATGAAATCAATATGGGACGAAAGTTGTAAATTTGATAAAAGAGAAGAGTTAAAAGGAGATATAAAAACTGATGTCTTAATTGTTGGAGCAGGAATAGCAGGAATATTAATAGGATATTTCTTAAAGAAAAGTGGTAGAGATGTAGTATTAATTGATAAAGCTGAGATTGCAAGTGGAAATACAAGAAATACTACTGCAAAGATAACATCACAACATGATTTGATTTATAATACATTAATTAAAGAGTTTGGAGAGGAAAAAGCTAAGCAGTATGCAGATGCTAATGAACTTGCTATAAGAAAATATAAACAAATTATTGAAGAGAGAAAAATAGATTGTGATTTTAAAGAGGTTCCTGCATATATTTATTCTTTAAATGAAGTTGATAAAATAATAAAAGAAGTAGAGGCGGCTAAAAAGTTAGGAATAAAGGCAGAATTTATAGAAAAAATTGATATTCCATTAGATGTTAAAGGTGCTATTAAATTTAATAATCAAGCACAGTTTAATCCACTAAAGTTTTTGAAAGATATTTCAAATGAACTAGTTATTTACGAAAATACTAGAGCAATAAAAATAGAAAAGAACTTAGTAAGTACTGATAAAGGAAGTATAGAGGCTAATCATATAGTAATAGCAACTCATTATCCAATAATGAATGCGCCAGGATATTATTTTATGAAAATGCATCAAGAAAGATCTTATGTTATAGCCTTGGAGAATACAGATAGTATTGAGGGAATGTATATAGATTATGAAAAAAAGGGCTATTCATTTAGAAGTTATAAGGGGTTACTACTATTAGGTGGTATAAGTCAAAGAACAGGTGAAAATGAAAATGGAGGAAGTTATGATAAATTAAGAAAATTTGCAAAAGAAATTTATCCAAATTCAAAAGAAAAATATCACTGGTCAGCTCAAGATTGTATTACTATAGATGGTATACCCTATATAGGAAGGTATTCCAATAGTACACCTAACATATATGTTGCTACAGGGTTTAATAAATGGGGAATGACAAGTGCTATGGTATCAGCCATGATAATATCAGATTTTATACTAGGAAATGAGAATAAATTTTCGGAAATATTTTCACCAAAAAGGTTTGATTTATCATTATCAATTAACAATATTGCAAATGATTTAGTTGAAACAGCTAAGAATTTTATAGCTCAAAAAATATCTATTCCAAGTAGTGAAATAGAGCATATTAAAAATGGGCATGCTGGAATTGTGGAGTATAACGGCCAAAAGGTTGGAGTATATAAGGATAAACAGGGAAAAGAGTTTATTGTATCAACTAAATGCGCTCATTTAGGATGTGAACTTCATTGGAATGCAGATGAATTAACATGGGATTGTCCATGTCATGGGTCAAGATTTGATTATAGGGGGAAATTGATAGATAGCCCTGCAGTTAACAATATTGTAGAAGATTTCTAATAAAAATATAATCTATAATCATGTAAATAAATAAAATGCATATAATAAATATATTGCAGTAATAGCATAAAATGAATATACTAACTATGTTGCAGTAATAAACGAAGGAGGAAATTATACATGAAAAACAAATTACCTAAGGAAGCTTACGGTGGTGTACATGGAAAAGATTATATTCCATATATAACTGATAAATCAAAAAAAGGAACTAATATTGCTGTAATGATAATAGGGATAGTTTTATCAGTAATATTTGCAGCATCGACTTCTTATTCAGGAATGAAATCAGGATTAACAGTAGCAGCAGGTATACCAGGTGCAATAATAGGTTCAATGTTTATAGGTATATTTGCTAAGGACAAAGGAATACTTGGCAAAAACATAACACAAGGTATGTCAAGTGGAGGAGAGTCAATTGCCAGCGGTATGATATATGTTTTACCGGCTATTATTCTAATTGGAAGTGATTTTACTTTCTTAGAGGGAATAAGTGTAGGTATAGGTGGAGCTTTATTTGGGATAGGAGCTTTATCATTAGTTTATAATTATTTAATAATTGAAGAGCATGGAAAACTTATGTATCCAGAATCAATGGCAATCTCAGAAACTTTAGTTGCCTCTGAAGGTGGCGGAGATGCTATTAAGTTTATGGGGATAGGTTTTGGAATAAGTGGTATCATAAACGTATTAACAGGTTCATTTTTAAACTTAATAAATAATACTATTACATATGTTGGAAGCAAGTTTTATAAGTGGAAGTTTTCTATTGAAGTAAATCCACTTTTATTAGGAATAGGATTTATAGTTGGATTAGAAGTTGCATTAACTATGTTTGCTGGATCTATATTATCTAATTTTGGTATTGCACCATTAATAGGTTATTTTACAGATATGGCACAAAGCAATGCTCATGCATGGAATGATACAACAGTTCTTATAAATCAAATGGATGTAAATGCTATAACTGGGGGTTATGTTAAGTATATAGGGGCTGGGATGATGCTTTGTGGTGGTGTAATAGGTGCCCTTAAACTTATACCAACTATAGTTGTTTCTATAAAAGAAACATTAAAAGCAAAATCAGCTAAAGATGGTAATGGAGAAAAGAGTTCAGGTGAAATGATACTACTTTTAGCAGGTGTTGCAATAGCATTTATAGCAGGATTCTTTATTTCACAAAGTATTATAATGGCAATAGTATCTGCAATCGTGTCACTAATACTATCATTATTATTTGTAATAGTTGCAGGACGTTTAACAGGAACTATAGGAACATCAAATCTTCCAGTTTCAGGAATGACAATTGCATCATTAGTAATATTAACATTAGTTTTTGTAATAATGGGTTGGAAAGGTCAAGCAGATAATAAATCACTACTTTTATTTGCAGCATTTATGGTTGTAGCAATATCAGTAGCAGGTGGATATAGCCAATCACAGAAAGTAACTTATGTTATAGGTGGAAGTAAAAAAGAAATGCAAAACTATTTTGCAATAGCAAGTATAGTTGGTGTTATCGTTACTACAGGAACAATATTAGTACTTTCTAGCCAATTAAGAATTACTGGAGCAGATGCACCATTTGCTTTACCACAAGCAAATTTAATGTCTACATTAACGTCAGGTATAATGTCAGGTGATTTACCTTGGCCAATGATTATAGTAGGTGTTGTAATGGCATTATTTTTATTCTTATTAAATTTACCAATAATGACAATTGCAATAGGCTTCTACTTACCTATATCAACTACTACAATTATTTTAGTTGGAGCATTAATACGTGTATTTGTCGAAAAAATGAGTAAGAGCGAAGCTGATAAAGAAGTTAAGGTTGCAAATGGAATAAGTCTTTCATCAGGACTTGTTGCAGGAGGTTCTATAATAGGATTAATAGGAATTATATTACAAGTAACAGGATTAATAAAACCAAGAATTCCAAGTGGATTTGCTGCTAGTAATATGACGGGAATACTATTATTAATTGTTTTAGTTATAGCTACTACAATTCCAATTATGATGTCAAAGGTGAAAAAGAATGAAAGATAATGAAGAAATTCTAAATTTAAAATTTAGAATTTGTGATAGTATTAACTATAAAATTGATGATAATGGAATAGTTACAGTACTTGAAAAACAGGACCATAAGATTCAAAAGTTTTTTAGAAAGTTAAGATTTAAAATTCCTTTATATAAGGAAATTACTCTTGATGAGATTAGTAGTGAGGTATTTACACAGATTGATGGAATTAAAACTGTTAAGGAAATAGGAGAGTATTTAGAAGTAAGGTTTGGAGATAAGGTAAATCCACTTTATGAAAGATTACTTACTTTTCTTAATCATATTTATGTAAATTGTAATTATATTGAAAAAATAGATTAGATATAATACCTTATAGAATTATTGTTACAGATGAAAGTAAAGAAGCTGATTTACTTTCATCTGTTTTTTATTATTTAATAAAAAGTCAGAAAAGATATTGACTTGTAGATAGGTTAAAGTTGTATACTTATATGTGGAAAAAAATACTATAGGGGTATATGATATGTTAAATACAAATGTAGATTTATTAAAAGGGAATATTTTAAAATCATTAATAATTTTTGCAATACCATTATTTATTTCAAACTTATTTCAGCAATTATATAATACAGTAGACATAATGATAGTAGGACATTTTTTGGGAGATACATCATTAGCTGCAATAGGGGCAAGTTCAGCCGTATATGAGTTATTAGTTGGTTTTGCTCTAGGAGTAGGAAATGGGCTTAGTATGGTAGTAGCAAGAAGCTATGGAGCAGATGATATAAAATTACTAAGAAAATCAGTTGCAGGTTCAATTATTATAGGGTGCTGTATTACAATAATAATTATGGCTATATCACAGTTATTTTTAATGCCATTATTAAGAGTATTAAATACTCCTGAAAACATAATAGAAGAATCATATTCTTATATTTCAACAATTACATTATTTGTAGGAGTTATGTTTGCATATAATTTATGTGCAGGTATACTAAGAGCTATAGGTAATAGCTTTATGCCATTAGTATTTCTTATAATTTCATCTTTATTAAATATAGGATTAGATATATTATTTATTACAAAGTTTAATATAGGTATTAAAGGAGCGGCAGTTGCAACAGTTATATCTCAAGCTATATCAGTTATATTATGTGTTGTATATATATACAAAAAGAGTGAAATTCTTATTCCTAAGAAAAAGCATTTTAATGTAGGGAATGAATTGTATAAAGAATTATTAGGACAAGGACTTTCCATGGGCCTTATGATGGGGATAGTATCTACTGGAACTGTTATATTACAAAGTGCTATAAATGGACTTGGATATTTGACAATTGCGGGACATACTGCAGCAAGGAAGCTTAGTAGTTTTTGTATGATGCCTACAGTTGCCATAGCAAATGCTACTTCGACATTTGTTTCTCAAAATAGAGGAGCAAATCAGGGAGAAAGAATAAGAAAATCAGTATATTATTCTAATATAATATCTAATTGTTGGGCAATTATGATAATTATTATTTTATTCTTTACTGCACCTATAATGGTTAAAGTATTATCGGGGTCTAGTGAGGCTATAGTAATCAATAATGGGGCAAAATACTTAAGATTAAATGCACCTTTTTATGGAGTATTAGGGATATTGCTTAATTTAAGATATTCATTACAAGGATTAGGACAAAAAATAACCCCACTTGTATCTAGCATTATTGAATTTATTGGAAAGATTTTGTTTGTTATATTAATTATTCCGAAAACAGGATATTTAGGTGTAATACTTTGTGAACCAATTATTTGGTGCTTCATGACTGCACAACTTATATATGCATTTTATAATAATCCTTATATTAAAAAGTTTAAGGTAACTAAGAAAGTTAATAAGGTATAATATAAAAATAAGGTACAAGGATTAAGCTTCCATTAAAATTATTATGAAAATGTTTAATAATTATAGACTGACCAAATATTATAATATTTGGTCAGTCTATTTTAATGTTTTATTATATTGGATTAACAAGTAAATTTGGTATATTTCTATATTGAGGATTATAAAAAAATATTCTAAAGACTTATTAAAGTAGCATATAAATTAATAGAGCAATACCTGGGGGAATTTTATGAAGATAGATCAATATTTAAATGAAGATTATCTTCATTATGTAATAGAGTATAGAGGAAACTTTGAAGAACAAATAAATAAAGTTGATTACGCTTGGGGAGTTTCAGTTACTGATACTTTAGGAATAGTAGCTATTGAATCAAAGGATATTGATAGATTAAGAAGAGATGTGCCAGCAATTATTTTTATAGAAGCAAGAAGTATATATGTTTTGCAAGATATAGATACTTCAATTTCAGACAATATACAAAAGGTAAAAATAAACCCATATTTAAATTTAAGTGGTAGAGGTGTAATAGTTGGAATGATAGATAGTGGAATAAATTATCTTAATCAAGAATTTATAAGAGAAGATGATACATCTAGAATTATTAAAATATGGGATCAAACTATAGAGGCTGATGAAGTAAGTGAGTTTAAATTTGGAGTAATATATTCTAATGATAAGATAAATGAAGCGATTAAGGTATATAGAGATGGTGGTGATCCGTATAGTGTTGTGCCAAGCAAAGATGAAATAGACCATGGAACAAAAATGGCAGGAATAATTGGTGCAAGAGGTTATAATGGAAAAATGCAAGGAATAGCTAATGATTGTGATTTTATAGTTGTAAAGTTATTACAATCTCCTAATTATAAGAAAGTACTAAGGGAAAATAACCTTAAACCATTTCCGGTATATTCTAATTCTGAAGTTTTAGCTGCCATTGAATTTTTAAGGAGAACAGCAAAGCAGTTAAAAAGACCGTTAGTTATATATTGTGGAGTTGGAAGTCATGATGGAAGTCATGATGGATATAATATTACTGCAAGATTTATAAGTAGCATTGCAAATAGAGAGGGAATAGTTTTTATAGCTGGTACTGGAAATTCAGCTGATTCGGAAGGTCATGCAACTGATTATATACAAAATATTGGTGAGATTAATACTGTTGAATTAAGAATGTCAAAAGATATGAAAAGATTAGAATTTTATATTTGGATACAAAAACCAGATAAAATGTCATTAAATGTGGTCGCTCCGTCAGGTGAAGAGATGGGATTTTTTCAATCTAAAATATATTCTATAGAGAATAAGGATTTTTATTTAACCAATACACACCTTGAGGTTACTTGTTATAATCCAGAAAATTTTACTGGGCATCAAGTCTTTTTTTTAAGTTTTACTGACATTAGAAGTGGAATTTGGAAATTGAAATTAAGAGGAGAATATATAAGTAGTGGGAGATATGATATATGGCTACCTGATAAGAATTTATTACCAGAGGGAACAAAATTTTTAAATCCTAATCCTTATAATACATTAACTATACCATCCACAGCTAGAAAGGTTACAACAGTAGCCTATTATAATAGTATCAATAATTCTTTATTATCATCTTCAGGAAAAGGATTTAATACTAATTACTTGATTAATCCGGATATAGCAGCAGGTGGAGTGAATGTTCTTACTATATCAGGAAATGATAATAAGATTGTATCAGTAAGTGGAAGTTCAGTAGCTACAGCTATTGTAACTGGAGCAACTTGTCTTTTAGTTCAATGGATAACAAGAGATATTAAAAATATAGGCGTTTACTCTACTAAATTAAGAAGTGCGTTAATATATAGTGCTAAAAGGGATAAACCATACGATTATCCCAATACAGATATAGGATATGGAAAGTTAGATTTGTTAGAAGTATTTAATGTATTGGGGGGAGGTTATAGACGAAAAGAAAAGTATACGGAGTATTACGTAAATAATTTATTTGTAAGATATCCAATTGATTAAATTTATGTAATGTAGAAGGTGGTAATTAATGAAAAATAAACAAGGTAAAACTTCAGAGTATATTTTTACTAGTCCTAATTATGTTCATACTATGATTGAATATTCAGGTGAATTTCAGGGAAATATAAAAGATGTTGAAAGTGTATATATAACATTAATAAACAATGAATATGCTATTGTTTCTATCGCTTCAGATATAATTGTTAAAGATAATAAACTTAATAATTTTAATGATATTAATTATATCAGAAGTATAGTTGAAGAATATGTTGATAGTAGTAGTTTTAATATTATATATATAGTGCAACCTCAACTTTATACATTACAAGAGATATCAGCAGTTGATGTAGCACAGGTAAATTTATTACAAGCTAATATATCTTTAAATTTAAGTGGAAATGGAGTAATTGTTGGAATAGTAGATACAGGTATAGATTATTTAAGTGAAGAATTTAGGGATAAAAATGGAAAAAGTAGAATAATTTCTATATGGGACCAGACTATAAGAGGTGATGATGACAATACTATTATACCATTTGGAAGTCTTTATACTAGAGAAGAAATAAATAAGGCTATAGATGTTTATGAAGCTGGAGGAAATCCATATGATATTGTACCAAGTAAGGATACTAATGGACATGGAACTGGTATGGCTGGAATAGTTGGAGCTCTAGGGAAAAATAAAGATATTAAGGGGATAGCACCTGAATGTGAATTTGTCATAGTTAAATTAAGTGAAGCTAATTATACAAAGAAAATTTTGAATACAGAAACTCCTATATTTTCTTTAGTGACAGTTTTTTCTGCAATAGAGTATTTGAAAAGAGTTTTATTTAAAGAAAAGAAGCCATTAGTTATATTACTTCCCTTAGGAAGTAATAATGGTAATCATAAAGGTGATAATATATTTAATAGCTTTATAGAAAGTATATCTAGTAATGTTGGTATTGTAATAGTTACTGGAAGTGGAAATGAAGCAAATAAAGATGGACATGTATCAGGAGTGATTATAGACAAGGAAAATATTGAAGTTATTGATTTGTTAGTTCAAGAAAATCAACGATATATGGCTATAGAAATATGGGTAGAATTACCTAGCATAATTGATATTAATTTAATATCACCATCTGGAGAAGAAACAGGATTCATCCAAGGATCAATTAACGTGCAAAAAGTGAATACATTTATTTTTGAAAAAACTCAAACGAAAATAAGTTATTATTTACCTGAAGAATATACAGGTGAAGAATTAATAACAATAGTTTTTGCTGATATAGCACCAGGGGTATGGCAGATAAAATTAAGGTTAAGAAGTGGTGAAATGGCTAGGTATAATGCTTGGTTATGGCAAAGTGGAATAGCACTTCCAGGAACACGATTTTTACCAAGTGATCAGTATGGAACAGTAACGACTCCTGGAGATTCAGATTTTGTTGTTACCGTAGCTGCTTATAATCAAAATAATAATAATTCATTATCTTATTCTGGAGTATCATTTAGAGAAGAAAATATTAATAAAATTGATTTATCAGCGGGAGGAGTTAATACAATTACAGTTGGATTAAATAATTCTACTCAAGTCATAAATGGTACAAGTTTAGCAGCTGCTATTGGAGCAGGAGCTTGTATTTTACTTTTTCAATGGGGAATAGTACAAGGAAATTATCCGTATATGTATTCTCAAAGTATAAAAACATTTTTAAGGCGAGGAGTTAATAAAAGGGGAAAAGATATATATCCTAATCCTCAATGGGGATATGGAATAATAAATTTTTATAAAATATTTGAAGAAATGATTTAAAAGAGGCTAGTTATATATAATGTTACAATACTATATTAAATTAAACTTTGATATAGTATTGTAGTATTTAATAGATTTAATACGTAATATATATTTAATTATTTTATAATATTACTTTATTCTATTAACATCTTTTAAAAGTTTTTCAAGTTTTTCAGTAGAAGTAATTCTTTCATTACATTCAACACTATTTAAACATATATGAAAACCAAGAGATTTATAATCCTCTTCATTCCTAGGTTTACAAATAGGTGAGACAAATGCAACTTCACTTTCAGATCCGATATGATTACAAATAGTACATATATTGGTGTTGTTTGAAGTAGAATTTGGAAGTCTGCAAGCCATTCCTAAGAGTTTACCTTCCATATTATATGTGATAAGCAGCTTTCTAGTAGATTCATCAATCCATCCTAAATATACAAGCTTTGAATCCTCTATATTTAAAGTAGGAATTTTAAGTTTCTTTTCTTTTTTAAATACTTTAGTAAGTTCATTCCTTGTTATATTAGGCATACCATATACATATTGATCCAAATCTTTTAAGTATACATTAATATGTAAAGGTTCAGTTATTTTACTTATATTTAGTATTTCTTTTTCTTCTTCTGATAAATTATCAAAGAAAGATAATATTTTCTCCTGTGTAATAACTTTTGTAGTTTCAACAATATTATTATCCACACAATTTCTAAAAGCATTATTTAAATCAAATAAACACTTTTTTATATAATTAAATTGTTGCTTTTTTATAAAAGAAGTCATAATAACACCTCATTTCTATCAAATTTAATTAAATATTAACAGTAAAACAATAACATGCTTAAAAGTGAATATTCAATCTAATAAATGTTTCTGTATTAATTATGAGCATATTCGTTTTTCAATACTTATGATTCTTCTTATACTTTTTTCTGATAAGAAATATTCTTTAGTTAATTCATAGATAGGAGTTCCTTGAAGATATTTTTTATATATCTCATTATTCCTTAGCTTAAGGCTACTCTTTATACCACTTTTTTCACCCCAGGATTTATGATTTTCACATTTTCTTGGAATATAAAGATATTCTCCATCTACATATTCTTGAATCATTTCAAGAACTTCTCTTGGTAACACATCTATTGCTTTAATATATTTCATTTTTTTGCTCCTTAATTTTAAAAATTTAAAATTTAAAGCAAAGAGTACTAAAATCTATGTGTTACAGAACCTAAAAAGATCAGCTAACTTAATAACTGCTTAGGCTCCAAACAAAGCATAGCTGATTTTTATGTAGTCTTTGCATGGAGCAAGTAGGTTTAAAAATGAATGTATTATATACTTTCATAAAAAAACACCTCCTAATATATAATTAAAATTATAGCATAATCATATAAATTTAATAAATATATAACTTGGAGGAAAAGTGATGGAAGGAGAGAAGGTTTGTAATAAATACTTAGATGAGAATTATGAACATTATGTTGTAGAATACAGAGGAGAATTTCAAGAACAAATAAATAAACTTGATTATGCATGTGGAACAACTATAACAGAGACATTAGCAGTAGTTGCAGTTGAAGTAAATAACTTAAATAAGTTAAGAGCAGAGGTTCCTGCAATTATTTTTGTTGAGGCTAAGAGTATATATGTATTGCAAGAGATAGATCCATCTAATGCTGATAATATACATAAACTTAAAATTAATCAATATTTAAATTTAACTGGAAAAGGTGTATTAGTAGGAATGATAGATAGTGGAATAAATTATCTTAATCAAGAGTTTATTAGAGAAGATGATACATCAAGAATTTTAAGAATTTGGGATCAAAGTGTACAAGCAAAAAACAAAAGTGATTTTAAGTTCGGGACCGTATATTATAACGAAGAAATTAATGAAGCAATAAAAGCATATAAATCAGGAAAGGATCCATATAGTATAGTTAATTCTAAAGATGAAATAGATCATGGTACTAAGATGGCAGGGATAATTGGAGCTAGGGGATATAATGAGCAAATGAAAGGGATTGCTCATGATTGTGATTTTTTAGTTGTAAAGCTATTAGAATCACCTAATTATAGAAAAATATTAAGAGAAAACAATCTGAAGCAGGTGCCTGTATATAGTAATGCTGAAATATTATCGGCAATAGAGTTTTTAAGGGAAACAGCTAAAGAAATCAATAGACCACTAGTAATTTTTTGTGGAGTAGGGAGTCATGATGGAAGTCATGATGGATATAATATTACAGCTAGGTTTATAACTTCTTTTGCGAATGAAGAAGGAGTTATTTTTGTTGCAGGAACTGGTAATTCTGGAGATTCAGAAGGGCATGTAATAAATTATGTGAAAAATGATGGAGATGTAGGAACAGTAGAGTTACTAATATCTAAAAATATGAAGCATTTGGAGTTTTATGTATGGATTCAGAAACCAGATATTATGTCATTAAATATAATAGATCCATCAGGAGAGGAAATGGGATATCTGGCTCCCAAAATATACTCAACATATGAAAAAAATTTTTATTTATTAAATACAAATTTAAAAGTAACTAGTTATAACCCAGAAAATTTTACTGGACATCAGGTATTTTTAGTTGTGTTTACAGATATTAAGAGTGGAATATGGAAGTTAAATTTAAGGGGAGAGTATATTACTAATGGAAGATTTGATATTTGGTTACCAGATAAGACTTTATTACCAGAGGGGACTAAGTTTTTAAATTCAAATCCAGATACTACATTAACTATACCCTCTACAGCGAAAAGAGTTACAACAGTTGCTTATTATAATAGCATAAATGATGCAATAGTTACATCGTCAGGCAAAGGGTTTGACTCTAATCAGACTATAAATCCAGATTTAGCAGCAGATGGAGTTAACATTTTAACTACATCAGGAAATGATAATAAAATTGTACCTGTAAGTGGGAGTTCCGCAGCTACAGCAATTGTAGTAGGTGCAATATGTCTATTAATACAATGGCAAATTAATAATTTAAAAGATGAAGGTGTATATTCAGTAAAGTTAAGAAGTTTTTTAATATATGGAGCTAGAAGGGATAAAAACTATGAATATCCTAATAAGGATATAGGGTATGGAAAATTAGATTTATTAGGATCATTTAATGTAATTGGTGGAGGTTATAGATATGAAGAAAAATATATGGAGTATTATATAAATAATTTATTTATAAGATATCCAATGGATTTAATACGTTAATGGGAGATGAATTAATTGAATAATAATGCAAATACAGAATATGTTTTTAATAGTCCTGATTATAATCATATTATGGTGCAATATTCAGGTAATATTCCCAATATACCTAAAAATGATAATGGATTGTATATTACAAAAGTAAATGATAATTATGCAATAATATCTTTAAAGATATCTATTACTGAATTAGTGCATGAGATAATAAGTAATAACGATATAGATAATATAAGAGAAATACTCGAAAAAAATCTTGATATTGGTGATTTTAAAATAATTTATATAATTCCTACTCAGTTATATACACTTCAGGAGATATCTGCAATTGATGCGGCTCAGGTTAGTACAGTTGGAATTAATACTGCTTTAAATCTGACAGGAGAAGGTGTTATTGTAGGAATTATTGATACTGGAATAGATTATCTAAGTGATGAATTTAGGGATGAAAGCGGAAAAAGTAGAATAATTAGTATTTGGGATCAAACTATCGAATCAAATGAAAATGATTCAAAAGATGTGCCTTTTGGAACTATTTATACAAATGAAGAAATAAATAGGGCTATAGAAGCTTATGAGTCAGGAGGAAATCCTTATGATATAGTGCCAAGTAAGGATTTGAATGGTCATGGAACGGGAATGGCAGGGATTGTTGGAGCTACTGGAAAAAATAAAGATATAAGAGGAATAGCACCAAAATGTAATTTTGTAATAGTTAAATTAAGTGAATTTAATATTGTTAAAAAGTTACTAAGTACAAAAACACCAATTTTTGGATTGACATCAATTTTTCCAGCTATAGAATATTTAAGAAAAATTTTATTAAGTGAAAAAATGCCTGTAGTAGTATTGTTACCATTAGGGAGTAATAATGGAGATCATAAAGGGAATACTTTATTTGATGGATATATAGAAAGTGTATCAAGTAATGTTGGAATTGTAATTGTAACAGGTGCTGGAAATGAAGGAAATAGAGATGAGCACGTATCAGGTATTATAAGAAATAGCAATGAGATTGAAACTATAAATTTATTTATTGAGGAAAATCAAAGATATATGGGAATGGAAATATGGATAGATTTGCCTAGTATTGTAGATATAAATTTAGTTTCACCTTCAGGTGAAGAAACTGGTTTTATTCAAGCAGCGACTAATATTCAACGTGATAATAAATTTATTTTTGAAAAAACTCAGGCAAAAATTTCTTATTTTTTACCAGAAGAATATGCAGGTGATGAATTAATATCTATATATTTTTCCAATATAGTATCAGGTATATGGCAGATAAAATTGAAGTTAAGAAGTGGAGAAATGGCAAGGTATAATGCGTGGATATGGCAGTATGGTTTATCATTACCCAATACTAGATTTTCACCAAGTGATCCATATGGGACAATAACAATTCCTGGAGATTCTACTTTGGTTGTTACAGTTGCTGCATATAATCAAAATAACAATAATTTATTAACTTATTCAGGACTATCATTTAGGCAAGAATATATAAAGAAAATAGATTTTGCTGCAGGTGGAGTTAATACAATGACAGTAGGGTTAAATAATTCTACTCAAATAATAAATGGAACTAGCTTATCAGCTGCTGTTGGAGCTGGGGCTTGCATTTTATTATTTCAATGGGGAATAGTTGAGGGAAATTATCCATATATGTATTCACAAAGTATAAAGACTTTTTTAACTAGGGGAGTTATAAAGAGGGGGAAGGATGTATATCCTAATCCCGAATTAGGATATGGAATACTTAATTTTTATAAAATATTTGAAAATATGCATTGAGTTTAGTTAATTTAGTTCTTCTAGAATTAATTTACAAAGTTGAAAAATAAATAAAAAAATACTGAACAGTACAAAGAGGTAATGTTCAGTATTTTTTTATAGAAAGTATTACTCAATAGCTGATAAAGCAGTTAAAATTGCTATATACACTAAAATTACAAAGAATATATTTACTGCTAATGCACCAAATGTTAATGCACAATTAAATAAATATATCATAGGAACATATAATATAATCACTAATGATACTGGAATTAGTAAGATAAATGATAAATATTTAATATTTACAAAGTTTTGTTTTATAGAAGCGAAAATTGATATTAATAATGCAGGAATTACAGTTAAATAGCTTGCTCCTGGTAAAACAATAGTTAATATAATTGATAATATTAATAATAATACTAATGAACCTATTATAAAATCATTCTTTTCAATAAAGTTTTTTGAGAATTTTTTTATAGTAAATATAAATGTTACAAGTACTAATAAAAGTACAGATACAAAAATTATTCCTTCAAACTTCATAAGTGGTAAATAAGTAAGCTTAAATTCTCTTCCGTTTAAAATTGCAACTATTCGACTAATAATGTATCCAACTATCATTGCTATTATTGTAAATCCAGTGTTTATTAATACAAATTTGAATACATTCTTTACATTTTTAATATTAAATTTTTTATATAAGTAAATTATTAAGATTAATATAACAATCAAGAATACATAGTTTAGAGTATTTGAGTATTCTATAAATTGATTTCCTAATATAAAGAATATTGAATCGTTAGTTCCCTCTAAATTTTCTGGATTAGAATATTTTTCATTAGTAACAAATTCAGTTACTATAGGTAAAACTTGATCACCATAATGCTGCATAGATTCTTCACTTAGATTTTCAGGATTATCATTAGGTGTATGATAATTTTCAATTCCATCTAAAACAGCTATATTAATTCCAGTTAAATTATTTTGTAAAAATACTGTAAAATCAGTAGAGTTAGGTAATAATCTATATATTTCAGATGTTATAGAATATGAAAATGGATTATTACTAGCCTTATATAAATCTAAAACAGCATTGTTATTAGGGCTTGTCTCAAACATTACAGCAGGACCTTCAGTTCCCCTAGCTTCAATATTAATAACATAGTTAACTCCATCAAAAATTTCCGCTTCTTTAACGGATTCTTTTGCGCCTAGAAGACCATATTCTTCACCATCAGTAAATAAAATTTTAATTCCATTTTCAAGTTCAATATTTTTTTCTTTTATAACTCTTAGTGTTTCTAGAATTGTAGAAAGTGCATAACCTGCATCTGCAGCTCCTAAAGAACCATCTTTTTCTGCATACCTTTCTTTCTTTGCATGAGAACTATCATAATGGGTAGCTAATAAAATATAGGAATCAGACTTACCCTTTACCTCAGCATAAATATTTTCAATGTCTACAAGACTATCACTTCTTTTTTCATAAATGTCTTCATACTTATAAAGTTTAGATTCTATACCTAGTGATGAAAGTTCTGAGACTAGATAATTTCTTACCTTTTCTTTAGCTTCAATATCAAAAATTGTGTGTGGTTCTTGAGCGATATTTTTTATATGCTCCATTTGATTATTAACATTAGTCCTACTATTATCGGTATAGTTTGGCTTTGATGGATTTAATGATTTAAATCCTATAAAGAATGATATAAATATGACTAATAATATTATTATGTATTTATTTTTCTTCTGTAAATTCATTTATTTTATCCCCTTTCGATAAATATAATTGAAAAATATTATATCGTTGATAGAATATCATAAGTCAAATACTTTGTAAATCAAAATAATTTAAAATATAAAATTTTCTGTTTTTTAATTTTATATTTCTATACTCAGATATGGTAATAAATGAATAGGATAAAAGGAGAGAGTATTGATTAAAATTCTGTAAAAGGGGGTAATATATGATAAATTTAATGATTATTTGTGCATTAGTATTATTAATGTGTATAACTTCTACTAAAATATTATATAAGTTTGGTGTGCCAATTCTTTTAATATTTATGGTGTTAGGAATGTTATTTGGATCTGATGGGCTTGTTGGAATATATTTTAATGATTATCAATTAGCTAGTAAAGTAAGTACAATAGCATTGATATTTATAATGTTTTATGGAGGGTTTGGTACTAATTGGGGGATGGCTAAACCTGTAGCAGTACAATCAGTTTTTATGTCAACATTAGGAGTTGTTTTTACAGCTATATTAACAGGATTATTTTGTTTTTTTGTATTTAAAACAACATTATTAGAAGGGCTACTTATAGGATCAATTGTTGGTTCTACAGATGCAGCTTCTGTATTTGCAATATTAAGATCTCAGCGGTTAAACTTAAAGGGGTCAATTGCATCTATGTTAGAGTTAGAAAGTGGTAGTAATGATCCATGTGCATATATGCTGACAGTGATAATATTAGGATTAATGGCTGATGGTGGATATGGAAATATAATTCCAATGATATTAAAGCAAGTTATAGTAGGAGTAATAGTTTCAGTTGTTTTAGCTAAATTATCTATTTACTTATTAAGACATGCTAAATTTGAAATAGAAGGATTTTATCCAATCTTTGTAACTGCTATAGCAGTGTTAGCTTATTCACTAAGTGAATATTTTTCTGGAAATGGATATTTAAGTGTTTATATTACTGGTATTATAATAGGAAATTCAAAGATACCACATAAGAAAAGTATATTTCAATTTTTTGATGGAATATCATGGATTATGCAAATTATGTTATTCTTTTTACTTGGATTATTAGCATTTCCATCAAAGATACCATCAGTAATGATTAAGGGAATATCAATATCAATATTTATGATTTTTGTAGCAAGGCCAGTTGCAATATTTAGTATTTTATATTGGTTTAAGGCACCTATAAAAGAAGAAGTTTTTATATCATGGGTAGGGATAAGAGGTGCTGCATCACTAGTTTTTGCAATATTTGCTGAAACATATGGAGTATCAATAAATAATGATATTTTTCATATAATATTCTTTATAGCACTATTCTCAGTGGCTGTACAAGGTACAGTTATTCCGATACTAGCTAAAAAATTAGATTTAATAGATAATGAGGAGTCTGTTTTAAAGACTTTTAATGATTATAAAGAGGACAAGAGTACAAGGTTAATAGAGTTTACAATTGATGAACATAATATTATGGCTAATAAAACAATAATGGATGCTAATATACCAGAAGATATTCTTGTAGTAATGATAAAAAGAAATGGGGATGTATTTGTACCAAATGGATCTACAGAAATTTTACCAGGAGATATCTTAGTTTTATCTGGTAACAAGCTTAAACACTTCAATGAATATAATGAAGATAAGAGCACAACATTAACAGAGGTTTCTGTTGAAGAAAAAAGTGGTTTAATTAATAAATCTATAAAGGATGCAGATATTCCAGAAGATGTTCTTATAGTTATGATAAAAAGAAAGGGAGAAGTATTAGTTCCTAACGGAAATACAATAATTAATTCAGGAGATATATTAGTTATAACATCAAATAATATTGAAGAAATAGAAGAGTTATTAACTGTATAATTTATTAGAAATTCACCATAAAAATATGGTGAATTTTTGTGCAAATAAAAATTTTATTTTTGTAAGAAGAATATAGAGTTTTAAAAATAGAATAATTTTACATATAAATATAGACAAATTTAATATATTTAGATATACTTATCTAGTTGTTAAATATAACGATAATAAGATAATATTGGTTAAAAATAGATATATAGTAATATCTATTTTTATTAAAAAGGAAGTTAGGTGAAAGTCCTACACAGTGCCGCTACTGTATTTAGGGAATGTTATTTCAAAGTAATCCATTGAGCATATATGCTTGAGAAGGAGAAGTAACGTGATGATCTATAAGTCAGGAGACTTGCCAATATTATAATATCGATACTCTTCGGTAAAAGAGTGATATTAATAAAAAATTAAATATCAGCGTTATAACTAAGAGTATCCTTATATCTTTATATTAAAATGAACAAATATAAAATGATAAAGGGAGAACAAAGATGAAAAAAATCAAAAACGTAACAACAATTCTATTAAGCGCAATGCTTATCTTAGGTCTTGTTTCTTGTGGCACAAGCAATAAGGAATCAGTAAATGAGAATTCTAATGTACAAGCACAAGAAAATAATGACTCACATTATCCAGTAACTATAACAACTTATAATTATGCAAGGGAACCTGTTGAAATGACTTTTGATAAGGCACCAGAAAAGGTGGTAGCTATTTATCAAAATTCAATTGAAACTATGCTAGCATTAGGACTAGAGGATAGAATAGTTGCAGCTGCAGGGCTTGATCATGATGTGAAAGATGAATACAAAGAAGCTTTTAGTAAGGTAAATTATTTAGAAGAGTTTACTCCATCAAAAGAAGCAATAATAATGGAGAAACCTGATTTCATATTAGGATGGTATTCTTTATTTGATGATAAAAGATTAGGTGATATTGACTATTGGAATGAAAGTGGTGTAAATACTTATATCTCATTAAATAGTGGAGTAGCACAAGAAAGAACAATAGAAAATGAAATAAATGATATATTAAATTTAGGTAAGATTTTTAATGTAGAAGATAAGGCTCAGGCTATAGTGGATGAAATTACATCAACTGTTAATGAAGTTTCTTCAAAAGTAAGTAATGAAGAAAAACAAAGTGCTATGGTAGTAGAATTTTTTGATGATGAAATATATACATATGGTTCTAAAACCTTAGCTGGAGATATGGTAACAAAATTAGGAGCAGAGGTTTTAAATCCTGAAGGTGGAAATATAGGAGCAGAAGATTTAATTAAGCTAAATCCAGATTGCATTTTTGTTTCTTATATGGATAGAGGAGATGAAAGTGTTCCACTTGAAGAGGTAAATAAGATATTAGAAAATCCAGCCTTTGCAAGCCTTTCAGCAGTTAAAAGTAAAAGAGTTTATGCTATACCATTAGGAGATATGTATTCTAGTGGAATAAGAACTATAGATGGTATAAACACTTTTGCAAATGGATTATATGGAAATGAAGAATAAAGTTTTAAAAGAAGTTCCTATTTATATAGGAACTTCTGCAGTTTGTTGAAAAACCCCCTGTTTAAAAATAGAGGGTTTTTCTATTATTAGTTGTGGATAAAATTTAAGATTA
>OIFT01000031.1_pt1 | contig 128469 bp, 93 predicted proteins | sample 1582161 | NCBI WGS metagenome assembly OIFT01 (sample SAMN07501037, study PRJEB24779) | human gut metagenome | isolation source: stool | host: human infant | place: USA: Pittsburgh, PA | reverse complement strand
CAAACTTATATAATTTTCAAAGAGCGAGCAATTCTATGAAAAATCAAGCTATTTTTTCATATCAGCTTAACAGATTCCTAAAAATTTAATTTTTATATTTCATAAATATTAGCTAATAAATTTAAGACTATTAAATATCTTTTATCTATTTTTGTCTTATAATTATCAGCTCATATTTATTTAATCTTAATTAATATATTTTCTCTTTCCATATATCCCAACTCTACCAACTAAAGCAATAACTATACTTTTTAATTTTATCCTATTTATTTCTCTCCTTTTAATCTTTATTAATTGTATATCTTTTATTTATATTATATATATATTGTAATCCGCATACTCTTATATCCATATAATTATATAAAATTTAAATAAAAAAGGAGTTAATGAAACTAAAAAATTCTATTAACTCCGTTTTATTTTACTATTATAGATTATATTTATTTATATTCAATTTTTAACATTTCATTTAATATATAATCTAATTTACTACTTTTTATTTCAATGATATTTTCTTTTACTTCAAACCTAACTGTTTCAATACTATCAACAATTGAATTTATTGCATTTCTAAATTCAACAATATTAAGTCCTATGGCTTCTTTTCTTCCATATCCAATATCATATTTATGAATATTAGCATCATCTTTATCAGCAAAAATATTAAGTACACCACTTCTATCTGCTGCTAATATATTTTTACCATTATTATCTTTATTATCACTTTCAATTGCATATAAAAGCTTTTTATGGAATTTCATCATAGTAAATAGTATCATTAGTTCATATTGACTTCTTTCTAAAAAGTTATCTTCTCCCTTATTAACTAAATAAGTATTTAATAAATCATAAGGTACCATAAGCATAGTACATTTACCTTCATCTATAGAAAATTGATACACTCCATTAAATATTCCAAACTTTATAACTTCAATTAACTCTTCACCTTGAAGTTTCCTTATATATTCAACTCCATCCTTTATAATTCCAAAATGTTTTACAAAATTTTGTGCAAACTCTCTTTCTGAAAAAAACCACATACATGGCATTTTTTTATGATTTAATGCACATAATGGTCTAGCTTTATTTTCTTTAACTTCTTCAACTGTAGCACTTCTAGAAGCTACTACATAAACCTCATCTAATTTTAAAAATTCATTTAAGACCTCTTCATATTTTTTTCTAAAACCTTTAGCATCACTTCTTGGAGTTTTTAAAAATTCTTGCATCAAATCTTGATATCTTTTAGCTGTTACTGTTTTCATATTTTCCCCTTTTCTTCCCCTTTAAATGTTTACATATAAAATTATACACCAATAATATACTTACTTTCAATGAATTATATCTATATTGTTTATTATAAATTAACTATGATAATTAAAAATAATTTATTTAAGTTTCCATAATAATTGGTATTATTGTAGGACGTCTTTTTGTAGTTTCATAAATATATTTTTCTACGGACTTTTTAATATTTCCCTTTAATACATACCATTCAATAACCCCCATACTTAAACATCTTTCTAGCTCATTTATAGACAATTCTTTTACCTTATTTATAAGAGCTTCTGATTCCTTAACGTATACAAATCCCCTTGTTATTACATCAGGTCCAGAAACAATACTTAAAGTCTCTCTTTCTATTGCAACAACAATGGTTAACATTCCATCTTGAGCTAAATGTCTTCTATCACGTAATACAATATTTCCAACATCACCAACCCCTAAACCATCAACAAATATTGCACCTGTTCTAACCTGCCCATCTTTTCTACATTCATTTTTTGTAAGTTCTAAAACATTTCCTGTCTCTAATATAAATATATTGTTCTTTTTCATTCCAAGATTTTCTGCTAAATCACCATGATGTTTTAAATGTCTATATTCTCCATGAACAGGCATGAAATACTTAGGATTGACTAATGTATGTATAAGCTTTAACTCCTCTTGATATGCATGACCTGATACATGTACATCCTCTAAATCTTTATATATTACATCTGCTCCTTTTCTAAATAACTGATTTATAACTCTTGATATCAATTTATCATTCCCTGGTATTGGTGATGCAGAAATTATAAATGTATCATTAGGCTCTATAGCTATTTTTCTATGATTTGAAAATGCTATTCTTGCCAATGATGCCATAGGCTCTCCTTGACTTCCTGTTGTTATTAATGTTATTTTATCATTTTCATAGTTTTTTAAATCATCAATACTCATAACATCATTATTAGGTATATGTAGATATCCTAGTTCCATAGCAACCTTAGATATATTTTCCATACTTCTTCCATTAAAAATAATCTTTCTATTACTTTTAAATGATGCATCAACTATTTGCTGCATTCTATGTATATTGGATGCAAAAGTAGCAACTATAACTCTTCCCTTTGCATTACTAATAACTCTATCTAATGTAAATCCAATACTTTTTTCTGACAAGGAATGACCTTGTCTCTCAACATTAGTGCTATCAGCCATTAATAAGGCCACACCCTCTTTTCCTAAATTAGATATTCTTTGTAAATCCATCTTTTGTCCATCTATAGGGGTATAATCAATCTTAAAATCACCTGTATGAAGTATTATTCCTACTGGTGTAAATATAGCTAAACTACATGAATCTGCAATACTATGAGTATTTCTTATAAACTCTACTTTAAGCTTATTAAACGAAACCACATCTCCTGGGTCAACATTATTTAATTTTGCTTCTGATAAAATATTATGTTCTTCAAGCTTTGTCTTAACAATACCAATAGTTAACTTAGTTCCATAAAGAGGCACATTAATTTCTTTTAATACATAAGGTAATGCCCCTATATGATCTTCGTGTCCATGTGTCAAAAAAATACCTTTAATCTTTTCCACATTATTTTTTAAATAAGTAATATCTGGAATTATCAAATCAACACCATACATTTCTTCATCTGGAAACGCTATTCCACAATCAATAACAACAATTTCATCATCACATTCTATAACAGTAATATTTTTTCCTATTTCCCCTAATCCGCCAAGAGGTATTATTTTAACTTTCTCTTCACTCATCAAAACAATTATTCCTTTCATAAATATCTAATGTATCTACACTTATTATTCCTAGACATGTTATTAGTTATTCTATAAATTCTAAGTAATTGTTTTATTACTATTTATTTTACCTATAGTGTTATTATTATGGAGACTTTTGTATCTATGTAAAAAGTTAATAAAGGATAAAATAAATATTGAGCTTATTTTATCCTTCCTAATTTATTTTACAAATAACTAAATTTTTAAAACTTGTCCCGCATATATTAAATTTGGATTTGAAATATCATTTAATGCAACTAAATCAGCAACTGTAGTTCCAAACCTTGATGCTATTCCACTTAAAGTATCTCCAGACTTAACTACATAAGTTTTTGTAGCTCTTCCTCCTTGTGCTGATATCCCTGATGCTCTAATCTTTAATATTTGACCTGGATATATTAAGTTAGGATTTGATATTCCATTTATCCTGGCCAAATATTGTACTGTAGTTCCAAATCTTGCTGCTATCCCACTTAATGTATTTCCAGGCTTAACTACATAAGTTGTTTGATATTGATTAGATGATGCTCCACTTTTAACTGAATCAGAAACTGGAAGTTTTAATACTTCTCCAACATATATCAAATTAGTATTTGATATATCATTTAATTGAACTAACTCTTGTACAGTTGTACCAAATCTTGCTGCTATCCCACTTAAAGTATCTCCTGATTGTACCACATAGGTAGTGCTGAAATTATTATCTCCTCTTTGAACTTTGTTATTTCCATATATCTTTAAAACTTGTCCAACATAGATCAAATTAGGATTTGTTATATTATTTAATTGAGCTAATGCTTGAACCGTAGTTCCAAATCTTGCTGCTATTCCACTTAATGTATTTCCTGCTTGAACTACATAATATTTAACTGAACCACTTTGTGACTCTTGCTTTCTATCTCCTGGAATACTTACCTTACTGTCTAACAATATTTCACTATTAAAGGTATCTAAATCACAATTACCATTTACACCTGGTACATATCCTGTATCTGAATATTGCCATCCAGCATAACTACTTCCCCATATTGGGTTACTTTCTGGTGAACTACTTCCATACTCTGCTATCCATAATGGATACTTATCTAATCCATATCCAGGTGCAATATTATTATTTGCAAAGCTTGCATAAGTGTATAAAGCAACTTTCAATCCACTATTTGCTTCAACAGTTTCCAAAAATTCATTTGCAATAATAGATAATTCTGCAGCTCCATAACCACCTGACTCTTCTAAATCTAATACTAATCTACAGTCACTTGTCATTCCACTTATAGCATTAGTAAAATATCTTGCTTGCTCTGATGCTGAAACTGATGGACTAAAAAAATGATAGAATCCTATTAATAATCCATTATTAGATGCTCCATCATAAAATTCTTGAAGATATGGATCTGTATAAAAATTACCCTCTGTTGCTTCAATATAAACTATTTCTATTCCACTATTCTTTACTTCTGAAAAATTTATACTTCCTTGCCAATTACTAATATCTATACCTCTATAGGTCGCCATTCTTACTTACTCCTTTCCATAATATTTTCCATATACTCTATTATTATTCACTCATAAAAAGATTAGTGAATACTTTTTATTAATTATGAAATTACATAAAAATAAGAGACTACTACACTTGATATTGTAATAATCTCTTTACTCTATTTATTAATTATTGTAGAAAAGACTTTCTGAAGCATACTCTGCATCACATGTTACGTCTATTCCAAGCTTTCTTAATGTTTGTTCATCACTTGTTGGTAAGATTGTAGTTGAATGAACTTGACAATTCTTAAGCATTGATAACTTTTCCATAGCCACTTGAGCTGTTGGATTAGTTGCAGCTGAAATACTTAATGCAATTAAAACTTCTTCACAATTTAATGATACTTTTTGATTTGTTAATGTCTTAGTTTTTAAATCTAAAATAGGTTCTAAAATCACTGGTGAAATTAAATGCATATCATCAGCTATATTAGCTAAATATTTTATTGAATTTAGTAACGCCGCTGCTGATGCATCTAAAAGTTCTGAACCCTTTCCTGTAAGAATAGTACCATCATTTAATTCAATGGCAACAGCTGTACAAATACTACTATTTTCTTCTTTTAATTTTGCTGCACGCTCTCTTGCTGGAAGAACAACTTTTCTATCTTCCTCTTTTAAATTAACTTGATCCATTATAAGTTTAGAATGTTCAAAAGTATCTTTATCTACATATCCTTTTTTATATTCACAACCAGTTTTAAAATATCTTCTTATTATTTCTTGTTTTGAAGCTTCTTTAACAACTTCATCATCAACTATTCCAAAACCAACTCTATTAACACCCATATCTGTTGGCGACTTATAAACTGATTCTTTTCCAGTAATCTTTTCTATAATTCTCTTAAGTACTGGGAATGTTTCTAAATCTCTATTATAGTTAACTGCAGTTTCTCCATAAGCTTCTAAATGGAAGTAATCTATCATATTAACATCTTTTAAATCAACTGTTGCAGCTTCATAAGCTATATTTAATGGATGTTTTAGTGGAACATTCCATACTGGGAATGTTTCAAACTTAGAATATCCAGCAACATTTCCTCTTTTATTTTCATGATATAATTGACTTAAGCATGTAGCTAACTTACCACTTCCTGGTCCCGGTGCAGTAACAACTACTATTGGTTTGCTTGTTTCAATATATGGATTCTTTCCATATCCTTCTTCACTAACTATAGTATCAACATCTGTTGGATATCCCTTAGTAGCTCTATGCTTATAAACTTTTATTCCACGTCTTTCTAATTTATTTATGAAAACAGTCGTTGAAGGTTGATCATCATATCTAGTTATTACAACTGAATTAACTTCTAGATCATAGCTTCTTAAATCATCAATAAGTCTTAAAACGTCCATATCGTAAGTAATTCCGAAGTCGCCTCTTATCTTATTTCTTTCTATATCTCCTGCATAAACACAGATAACTACTTCTACATTTTCTTTTAATTTATGTAATAATTTAATTTTTGCATTTTCATCAAACCCTGGTAAAACTCTCTTTGCATGTAAATCAAATAAAAGTTTTCCACCAAACTCTAAATATAATTTATCGTAGTTATTAACTCTTTCTAATATATATTTTGATTGTTCCTCTAAATATTTTTCATGATCAAATCCTATTTTCATATGTCCACTCCTAATTTTATAGTTTTTTTTTAACATAAATAGTTTGTTAATACAAAATACTATTTATGTTAATTGCAACTATTAATAAAAAATAACATTTTTTTATTAATTAGGCACAAAATATATAATATTATTACACAAAATTTTGATAAAGTAAATCATAAAATTATAATTCATCAAATAACGCGCACCTCCGGGGCCAATCCAATATTTGGATTAACTCCGGAGGCGCTTACATTTTTTTACTTCGAAACATTACCAGCTACATTTAGAACATCCCATGTTCTTGCAAATGGTGGTGAATAACAAAGATCTAACATTCCTAATTGATCTGTTGTCATCTTTGCATAAATACACGCTGCTATTACATTACATCTTTGAACTGCATCCTTATACCCAGCCACTTGTCCTCCGTATATAACCTTAGTGTGTGCATCATATATAAGCTTAACATAAATTCTTTCTCTACCTGGATAATAGCTAGTTTGATTCATATCAGTTATAAATTTAGTCTTATAATCAAATCCTAAATCCTTAACTTCCTTTTCTGATAATCCAGTTCTAGCTGCTTCCATATTCATAACCTTAATACAACTTGATGCCATAGATCCTTGGAATGAATTATTTTGTCCTGCCAAATTTTCTCCAACTATTCTTCCAAGCTTATTAGCTCCAGTTGCAAGTGGAACATAGGCCTCTTTTCCTGTAATTAAGTTATTTATAGTAGCACAATCCCCAGCTGAATATACATCTTCTACTGATGTTCTTCCATAGCTATCAACTACTATTGCTCCATTTCTAAGCATCTTTATTTCATTTGCCTTTAAGAAATCAGTATTTGGTTTTACCCCTGTTGCAAGTATAACTATATCTGCATCAATTTCTCTTTTATTAGTTTTAACTTTAGAAACTTTTTCATCTCCTATAAGCTCAACTACAGTTTCTGATAATAAAAGCTCAACTCCGCTTTCTCTTAACTCCTCTTCTAAAAGATCAGTTATATCCTTATCAAATACTTCTTGAAGAACTCTATCTTGAAGTTGGATAACAGTAACTTCTTTACCTCTATGTTTAGCTGCTTCAACAGCTTCAAGTCCTATAAATCCAGCACCTATAATAGCAACTTTTTTATACTCATCATTTGCCATTAATTCTCTTAACTTATTTCCATCATCCATTGATTTTAATGTAACTACATTTTCTAAATCAATATTCTTAATTGGTGGAATTATTGCTCTTGCACCACTAGCTATCATTAACTTATCATAGTTTTCTTCTAATATTTCACCTGTAATAAGATTTTTAATCTTTAACTTTTTACTAGAAAACTCTACATCTATAACTTCATGCTTAGTATGTATTTCTACTCCAGACTCCCTAAACTCTTCAGGAGTTCTTGCTATCATTTCTCTTGAATCCTCAAAAAATCCACCAACATAATATGGTAGTCCACAAGCACCAAAAGATACAATATCACCCTTTTCATATACTATAACGTCATCTTTTGGTGAAAGTCTCTTAAACTTAGCTGCAGCACTCATTCCAGCAGCTATACCACCGATGATTATAACTTTCATCTAAAACACCATCCTCTTCTATAATTGAAATATCAATTATTTGTACTTCATTATTTATTTTATGCTTATATAAAAATAACATATTTATTAAATAATATTTATTATTATAAATGAAATTTCAAAAAATAATAGTATAAATTTATGTCTTTAAATAAATTTATTTTTTACCACCTTAACGCTTCTTCTATTATCAAAAAAGTCAAGAAAATATTTTAAAAATATTTTCCTGACTTTTATAATCAGTATCTCCATAGATAATATTATATCAATAATATATATTATTTAATTTCTATTCCACCCAATACAGCTGTATACTTAATTCTAACCTTTGGTCCTGAAGTAGCATTTCTATTTATTTTATGTTCAAATCCGCCCAGTACTGGAACTCCTGATATTATTTCGACCCTTACATTATCAGGAATAAACACATCTATTCCACCTAAAACTGCAGTAAGTTCTAAAACTATATCTTCAGTTATTTTTGCATCTCTTAGGTCTATTTCTAATCCCCCTAATATAGCTTCTGCAACTAATCCCTTTAAATTTTCAGTACTATTTTTATAATTTCCAGCACCTAAAATAGCAGTATATCTTGGATATTGTGTTGAATCATACTTATATGATTTACTTTTACTATATTCATCATATTCAATACTTTTCTTTGTTCCACTTCTAAAAAATGATGCTATTGTAGAAATACCTATAGCAACTAAAAGCAAGGGAAATGTTAACCTCCATATAGCTCCATCATCTATTATATCTAAAGCATCAAAAAGCAACACTAATCCTATTATTACCAATATAGCAGATCCCCAGTTAAATCCATATCTAATCATTGATATTAGTCCAGGTATAATTAAAAATAAAGTCCACCACCCTGGAAAAAATACATCTATATCCCATATATTAAGTGCATTTCCTCCAAAGATAATTCCTATAGCCACAAATACCAATCCCCAAATAAGTGCCGAATAATCTTTTTTCATTTTTTTCCTCCTGAAAATTTATAATTATAAATCCATTATAGCATTTTATTTTACTTACACCAATTTTTTCTAAAACTTTGTATTCTTTTTATTTTATATTAGTCATAAAATAATTATGTAACAATACTATAGAGAGGTTTAAAATGATTGACAAAGCTTCATTATTCCCTTTATTACTTTCCACAATAGCAGGGTTATCAACAGTTTTAGGTGCAGTTATTATTTTCTTTAATAAAACTAGAAATGAAAAATTTCTTACCTTCTCCTTAGGTTTTTCTGCTGGTGTTATGATCACAGTATCCTTTACAGATTTATTTCCTACAGCTCAAGAAGCAATTTCTAAATATCATGGAAAAGTTAATGGTATCCTATGGTCAATTTTATTCTTATTAATAGGAGCATTAATGGCTTATTTAATTGATATATTCATTCCAGAAGAGGAAAAAGGAAGTGTTCCTAGCTGCAACAATAATTTTGATATTTTTAGAGTTGGTTTAGTATCAACTATAGCTCTTATGATACATAACTTTCCTGAAGGTATCGCAACATTTGTTTCTGGATATCAGGATGCTTCATTAGGAATTGCTGTAACTTTAGCTATAGCTCTTCATAATATTCCTGAGGGTATTGCCATCGCTATGCCAATATACTTTGCAACAAAAAGTAGATTTAAAGCTATTAAATATTCCTTTCTTTCCGGAATGGCTGAACCACTAGGTGCATTAATTGCTTTCTTATGTTTAAAGCCATTCATTAATGAACTTATACTAGGAATAATTTTTGCTGTAGTTTGTGGAATAATGATTTATATATCATTAGATGAGCTTATCCCTTCCTCTAGAAAATATGGATATACTCGACTTTCTCTTGTATCTATATTTTTAGGAATAAGTATAATGCCTATCACACATTTATTTGTTTAAAATATTATATTTAACATAAAATTCATGTATATTTTTTGTATTTTTTAATTACCATATTAATATATATTTTTTTATTGGAGTGATAATATGATTTTATTACCTGCTATAGCCTTAATTGGGACTGTATATACCATAATTGAAATTACTTATAATTTTATAAACGATATAACAATTCCCTAAATTTTAAAGAGAGCTAATGTATTAAATACAACAGCTCTCTTTAAAACGCTATCTTCAATTAATATATACTATACAAATGTAACTAAGTAATTATTAACATATTTAATATCTATAAAATTTAAATACTCTACTATACTTCTAATGCTTTATAAATAGCCTTTGCTACCCCATCATTATTATTAGTGTCAGTAATATACTTTGCAATCTCTTTAATCTCTGGAATTGCATTTTCCATAGCATAAGAATTTTCAAATTCAGTAAACATAGAATAGTCATTAAAACTATCTCCAAGCACTATTACTTCACTTTTATCTATTCCCATCTTCTTAATTGTCTTAGCTAATATTAATCCCTTTTGAGCTTCAATATCGCTTATTTCAATATCATTAGAAAAAGTAGATGCTACTGCTAAGTCTGATGCATTCTCTCTTAATTTCTCTTTTAATTCTGCTATTAATTTTTCATCATTATCGAAAGTAACTATTTTTAATACCTCTATATTACTTTCTAATATTTCATAGATATTATCTATCTCCTTCATTCCTCTTTCCTTATGGAATTTTGCAACAAAGTTCTTTACCTCTTCTTCAGTCATTGTTGGATTAAACAACTTAAATCTATCAATAATAGCCTTTTTATCACTTTCCTTATTAGTTATATAAGAACCATTATTAGTCATTAATTGTATACATAAACCAGCTTCACTTAATATATCAAATGCTATTTTTACACTTTCCTTATTCATATATACACTTTCAATTATATTTCCATTTACATCTCTATATTCTGCACCATTGCTTAAAATACACTCACATTTTAAATTACATTCCTCTAAATATGACTTTACAGCACCATAATCTCTTCCTGTTACAATTGTGAAATGTCTTCCCATTTCTTGTGCTTTTCTTATAGCCTTTAAATTTTCTTCAGATATCATATGATTATCATTTAGTAAAGTTCCATCCATATCACTTGCTATTAATTTTATCATAACTTAATCCCCTCTTCCTTCTTCTATAGTATTCACATTTATTATTATATCAAAGTTTTCTTATATTTATATAAATATTACTCTTTAAAATTTTATTTATAATAAAGATAAAATCCCCTTAGTAGTATTAATACTTAGGAGATTTTATAGCTAAATTATAGCATTTTATTATTTTATTATTAGTTTCAGTCAAATTTAAGTAATAAAATCTTATATTGGGACTAAGTTAAGGAAACACACTACTTATATTAATTCGTAGGTGTAAGTTCGAGTAACCCAATCTTAAATTTGGACTCTCTCTTAAAGTTCTTCACCATTTGTTTCTATTACTTTTTTATACCAATAATAGCTATCTTTTTTATAACGATTCATTGAAGAACCCTCTTCTTCTTCTCTATCTACATATACAAATCCATATCTTTTTTGATATCCATTTAACCAACTTAATAAATCAGTAAATGACCAAGTACAATATGCGATTACTTCACAACCTTCTTCCATAGCAATTTTCATTTCTTCTATGTGTGCTTTTAAGAAGGCTATTCTATATGGGTCATGAATTGAATTATCTTCTTCCTTTTTATCAAATGCACCTAATCCATTCTCTGATATTACTACAGGAAGATTATATCTACTTGTAATTTCTCTTAAAGCATATCTTAATCCCATTGGATCAATAGTCCAATCCCAATCTGTAGTTTTTAAATATGGATTAGATGGGTTTTTAAATAATCCAGGTTGTCCAGTAACTTGACCTGACCCTTTAATACCTGTAGTATTAAATGTTCCATATGGAGTTACTCCATCAATAGGATTATATTCACATACAGATGTTTGATAATAATTTACTCCCATAAAATCAATTTTTGATGCTGCTTCTTTCAGAATTTCTTCATCTCCAGCTTCAAACTTTGGCTCCATATCCTTATTCTTTAAATAAACAAATGTTGACTTTGGATAACGACCATAAGCATACATATCCATCCACCAGAAATTCTTCATATCATCAAAATCCATTTTTGACATTGCATTAATTGGATTACAATCAATAGAATAACTTGGACTATAAGCAAAGCTAGCTCCAATTTTTCCATTAGGAACTAATTTTTTAAATTTTAATACAGTTTTAGCATGTGCCATAAATGCATGATGATTTACCTGATAGAATGTTTTTACATCATCAAACTTACCTGGTGGGTGCATAGCTGTAAGCCATCCTAAAGAAGTAAATATATTTTGCTCATTTAACGTAATCCAATACTTAACCTTTGCTCCAAAACGTTCAAATAAAACAGTAGCATATCTAACAAAATCATCTACTATTTTTCTACTTTCAAATCCACCATATTGTTCTATTAAAGCTTGTGGTAAATCCCAATGAAATATTGTAACCATAGGCTCAATATTATACTTTAAACATTCATCTATAAGATTTTCATAAAACTTAAGACCTTTTTCATTTATCTCTCCGTTTCCATCAGGAATTATTCTTGCCCATGCAATTGAAAAACGATAAGTCTTAAGTCCCATTTCTGCCATTAATCTAACATCTTCTTTAAATCTATGGTAATGATCTACAGCTATATCTCCAGTAGTATTTTTAAAAGTCTTACCTTCAATTCTAACAAACTTATCCCAATTAGTTATACCTTTTCCATCTTCTAAATATGCACCTTCAACTTGATAAGCAGCTGAAGCACTTCCCCATAAAAAGTTTTCTGGCATTTTATAATTACTCATTATTTCTTCACCTTCCTTTATTTATATTACTGTCATTATATATTCTTTTTCATTTACTACACTCTTATCTTCAACGATAACATCCATATAGCTATCACTATTAGTGATTATAACCGGTGTTACTACCTCATATCCTTCACTTATAATTCCTTTAATATCAAATTCTAAAAGTATATCACCAGCCTTTACCTTATCCCCTTGTGATTTTTTAGGATTAAAGTATTTACCACCTAAATTTACAGTATCAATTCCAACATGAATTAACATTTCTATTCCTTCATTGCTCTTTAACCCTATAGCATGACCTGTATCAAAGAATGCATCAATAACACCATCAAAAGGTGCTACTATTTTACCACCTGTCGGTATTATTGCTGTTCCTTTTCCTATTACTCCACTTGCAAATGTAGCATCATTAACTTGAGATAATTCTATCATTTCACCAGATAATGGACTTGATACTTTTATACCAGTATTTAAAGGCTTTACAGGTAACACTTCTTCATTTTCCTCATCATCTTCTTCAACTGGATCTTCAAAACCAATTATATAAGATGCAATAAATGAACCTGCTATTGTAACACCTGCTGTAATTAATATGTATATAATACTCTTTGGGTTTCCTTGTTCTATATATTGTGGAATAGTTACTAGTGCTGGAGTTGCAACCCCATAACATTTCATTTGTAATAATCCACCTACTAAACCACCTAATCCAGCTCCTATACATGCTCCTATCATAGGCTTTTTAAATCTTAAAGTTGTACCATATAATGCTGGTTCAGTAATACCAGCAACTAAAGCTGAAAATGCTGATGAACCTGCACTTTGTTTTACATCCTTATTTTTTGATTTAACAGAAACAGCTAATGCTGCAGCACCTTGAGCCATATTTGAACAGAATTCTGCTATACATATAAAAGCTTCAAAACCTGTACCTGCTAAAACACCTAATTTTATTGGAGTAAATGCATGATGCATACCTGTCATAACTATAAATGGGAATACTGCTGCTACTAAAGCAACTGCAATAAATCCTAATTTATCATGAATAAAATAAACAATATCTGTTAATAAATTTCCAAATATTGAACCTAAAGGTCCTATAACCACCATAACTATTGGTCCAATAATTAACATAACTAACATAGGCTTTAAGAAATTCTTTGTAATAGCTGGAGTTATTTTATCAACAAACTTCTCTATATATGGTAATACTGCCACTGACATTATTATTGGAATAACTGAATATCCATAATAAGCATAAGTAACTGGTATAAAGTTGAAAAACTTCAATGTCTCACCAGTGCCATTAATAGCATCTAACATAGATGTAAAGTTTGGGTGTAAAAGAATTAATGCAATACTTGCAGCATAATATTGATTTGCATCAAACTTTCTTGCTGCTGACATAGCTATTAAAACAGGCATAAAGTAAAATGCTCCATCACCAACAACAGATAATAATTGATATGTTTGTCCTGAACTATCTAATATACCTATCATAGGCAATACAGTTAGTAAAACCTTTATCATTGCAGCGCCAATAAGTGCTGGAATGACAGGAGACATAATTCCTGAAATAACATCTAATACGCCTGAGAATATATTTTGTTTTTGCTTAGGCTTCATATTTTTATTATTAGAATCCTTTTTAAAGTTTCCTAAGTTGCATATTTCTTTATATACAGCTGCAACTTCATTCCCAATAATAATTTGGTATTGTCCACTTTTTTTCATTATTCCCATAACGCCTTTTGTTTTTTTAACAAGCTCATCATCAACAATAGATTCATCTTTTAATGTAAATCTCAATCTTGTCATACAGTGAACTAATTCTTCTACGTTGTTTTTCCCTCCTACTCTTTCTAAAATCTTTTCTGCCAATAATTTGTAATCCATTTTCATTCCTCCATTCATATTAATATAAAAAATGAAGTTTTGCCTACATATATAAGTTTTACTTATAGCGTAGTTACAATCTTACTATATAATAAGCTGGTGGATTATCCAGCATACTACCTTAATTTTAAACTGCTGCTTTAGTTACTATTCTTTCTATATGAATTATTAAATAAAGCTGCTCTTCATCAGATAAAGTATAACTATATTCATGCTCTATAAAAGATTTTATTTTTAAAACACAGTTGTAACTCTCCTTATATTTTTCTTTTAATATATCAAACAACTCTGCTTCATCTTCATCATAAATAGCATTATTGAAAACTCTCTGTGCAAAAAACTTTAAATGTGTAATAAATCTGTAATATGCAACAGATTCTTCATTAAATTCAACTTTAAAAAAGTATTTTATAATATTTAAAATTTCTTGCATTATTTTTGTTATATTTACTATATTGCTCATATCATTATTTAACTCTGCATTAACTATGTGATATGCTATATAACCTGCTTCATCTTCTTCAAAATCTATTTCTAGTTCTTGTTTAATTATTTCTAATGCACTCTTACCTGTAGCATATTCATCAGTAAATAATCTCTTTATTTCTAAAATCAATGGATTCTTTACTTGAATTCCATTTTTATATCTTTCAACTGCTCCATGAATATGTTCAGTAAGACTTACATAAATAATATCATTTAATTTTTTGTTATATTGTTTTTCAAATAATGAAACTACTTTAGTTGTAATAGATAAATATTCCTCTGGAATATCTGAAACTATTGATATTAACTTTTCATTAAGATTTTTATCATTATTTGAAAATATTTTATATTTAAATCCACTCAAATCAACTTCTTGATTTCCCTTTTTTCCGAAAGCAATACCCTTTCCCATTACAACTATTTCTTCGTTATTTTCATCTAACGAAATAAATGCATTATTATTTAAAACTTTATCAATATACACCTTCTCACCACCTTTTAAAGATAAAAAAAGACAAAACCCGCCTATTATTTTAGTGGGTTTTGCCTGCACGACCAGTTACAATCCTTAATTTCATAATATCATGCTATTATATCTTTGTAAAGGATTTTATATCCAAATAATTTATCATACTATCTATCATTTATTATCACTTATTATTAAAACTGTAAATTTAACTATGCAATAACAGTAGTTTCACTATCTTCTTTACCATTAACAATGAAATCAACAACTTTTTTACCATACGGTAAAAGTAATTGAATAAATGGACCTGTTGCTAACATTGCAATAACAGTACCTATCCCAATTGTTCCTCCAAAAATAAATCCAATAATTAAAAATGTTGCATCAAACCCTATTCTAACCCATCTATATTGACAATTTAATTTGTCCTTAATTATAAATGGAACAATATCATTTGGTGCCACTCCAATATCACTTGCTGAAATTATTGAAAATCCTACTGCAATTATAAAACAACCTAATAATACTAATAACATTTTTACAAATATATTAGCTGACTCTACTGGGAAATATGAAACTGCTTTTACTCCTAAGTCTATTATTGGTCCTACTCCCAAAACACAAATTAATGTACCTATCTTTATTCTTTTCATATCAACTATTAATATACCAATAAATAATACCATTAATATTATCATATTAGCTACACCTGGAGTAACTTCAGCTCTTCCTGAAATCATCTGTACTATTGATAAATCCTTTAATCCTGTTTTATTTAAAGCCATTGCTAATCCCTCTGTAAAAACAGTAAACGGATCTGAACCAATGCTTGTCTTTAGAAATAATGCAACTCCTAATTGAATTATACTCATTCCTATAAAGAATAATATCAATCTTTTAATTAAATTAATTACTTTATTCAATTTTTCCACCCTTTGCTACTATATTTTTTACTTCATCTTAATACTACATCTTTTATAACATTTACATTTATTTAAAATTACCACAATATTTTATCTAAAAACAGTCCTTTTGTCAAAATTTTATTATTATGATAAATACTACTATATAAATATTCACAAGTAAACATCTCTAAAAATTATCACTATATTGAATATAATAAATAAGAGAAGGATAACTTAAAATTATCCTTCTCTTACTTATTTTTATTTACTATAACAATATATCTATTTTAGCATTCACAACTACTATCTTCTTCATGAACACATTCAACATATTTTTGGAAAGCTCTATCTAATTTTGCTTGTAAACATTGAGCATTTTCAAGAGCTTTTATTGCCTTATTAAGATTATTTAATGCCTCTAATAGTTCTCTTGTAATTCCCTTTAAAGTTTTTTCTACATCTCTATTTAATCTTTCACATTCACAACTATTAGCATTAGGAGCATAACACTCCGCATTTTTATCTATCCATTCTCTTATTGCTACATAGCTTTCTAGAACGCTTTGTTGATCTTTTACTGTACATTTTAAATTACAAAATGCTTCAGTTACTTCTTCTAAGTTTGTATCTAAACTCTCACTAACATCTTCATTATTTTCTAAAAACTCTCTTACTAAACAATGAAGCTCTCTTAACCTTCTATTAATATTATTAGATCTACAATTTCTACATCCCATACTCTCTTCCTCCGTATAATATATATTTCTTATTGTCATATAAGACATTGTTAATATATATTATGAAATCAAGTTGGAATTAGTTACTTAATATTTGTTATAAATAATTCTTTACTAAATCTATTTTTATCCATTCTATATCTTTCTAATGCCATTTCAATATTCCCTGAAATTAAAGTATTAAGCCTTTTGATTATATCTCTTGGCTCTTCTCTCATTCCTTTTTTTATCCAATCAATAACTAATCCTACAAAAGCAAATTTATAAAAATCTGCAATAAATGATTTATCCTTATCTCTAACAGACACATCCTTTGACTTTTCTTCAACTACCCCTAAAAGCAAATAATAAGTTTCATTATATAAATATCTTTCTAAATACTCCCTACTTACAGAATTATAAGTATTTATGACAAAACTTTTATTTTCTAAAATATATTCAAAAATTTCATAAAACCCTTCTTGCCAAGTGTCATATGTCTTTTTATCACCTAAAGCTCTTGTTGCTTCATTTGTATAGACCCATTCCAATAAATCATATATATCTTTAAAATGATAATAAAAGGTTTGACGATTAACTTCACAATCATTCGTTATGTCAGAAATTTTTATTTTATCTAATGGCTTTTGTGATAATAATTTTTTTAAAGATGCTGCAAATGCCTTTTTAGTTGTTTGTGCCATATAACACCACCCCCTAATTATATCTTATGTATTTGCTTCCTTTTAAAACTAATCTTATACATTTTATTAGTCATTATATCATCTGGATATTTCCTTATCTATGAAAATTAAAAATAGTAAAATTTAATTTACAAATAGTTAAATTTTATAATTCCCATCTTTTTCACCATATTTTTTATAATACATAACCTTTAAATTTATCTTAGGGTATTTTTTAATAAATTGACTAATAACATAATAACAACTAGGACATGGTTCCCACTTACTATATAGAATAAGTTGTCCTTCATCAGTCAAACTTCCATTATCTATAAGATTATGTATTTTTTCAACTATCTTCTTTTCACTATCATTAACCCTATTATATCCTATTCCTAATTTACCTAGCTTATTAACCTTACAGCTTTCAAAACACTCTTGTCCTGGTGTTATTAAAGTACAACTATTTTCAATATCATTTTTTCCACTAACAGCTCTAAATTCTTTTCCATTATATATTGCTATTGCCATATTTACAGAATCTTGAATTGCAATGCTTTGATTAATTTTATATGTATTATTGTATTCTATAATATATTTATCTAAATTTTTAATTAACCTATTCATTCTAGGAATATAACTTTTTATATGTTGATAATATTCAACTGTCCCTTTCTTTGCTTTTACATAATCAAAGCCAATCTTTTGTGGTATTTCAATAAATAAAGTTTTTGTCTGACTATTTTCATTATATTCCTCTTTAAAATTTTCATTATTGAAAAGTATCATTCTTTTTAACAACTCAATATCTTTTGCATAAACGTAATTTCTATTAATCTCCTCTTCTAAAGATTCTAATTTTACTTTTCCATCTTCATTGATTTCTTGTGATGTAGATTTTTTAGTTTCCTCTATTACTTTTAAAATATGTTCTACATCATCTTGAGTAGTTAATATTCTTTCATACTCTACTCTATCTATAATTAAATTCTTTATCCTATTTATTTTTTCACACAATTTATTATGTTCATCCTCGAAAACAATGACACTCTCTATATAGTCTATAAAACCTTTAATCCCATTTACCTTATAAGTAATATTTCCATTGGTAAGAGTTCTATAAATCTCTTCACATAACTTATTATTAATGTTAAATTTATTAGCAACTTCTCTTTTAAAATCTTCTTCGGTTAATATACTAATATTATAATTCTCATCTTTTAGCACTTTATTAAAATCACTTATAGTTCTAATTTTAACTCTATCTTTTTTTATCCTCTTTACTTTATCGCTTCTTTCAATCATATTTACCTCTTTTATCCTAGAGCTGATATTTTTTTCACGCTAAATATTATAATCTAAATATTTAACATTTAATATTATTATATTCTGTTTTGTATAATAACACTTTTATATTTAAAATATCTCATTATTAATAAATAAAAAAATACTGATAGATATAAAATTTTACTTTATATCTACCAGTATTTTAACCTTCTTTATAATTAACTAGATTTCTTTTCTTGCAATTTACTCTTAATAAATATTCTATTTGCAACTGCCATAACCGTTGATCTCAATATTTGACTTTCATTGGTTATAGTTCCTGTAGCTATAGGATATGAAAAATCTCTTGTAGAAAATACCGCCTTTATAGCTTGTTCTACTTCTGAACAAAAATAATCATAAGCTACTTCTATTGGACAACTTTCAATTTGAATATTAATAAGCTCACATATTTCTTGTAAAGTAAATACTTGCTTTAATAAACAGACAACAATTAAATAAGCTAAGTGCTTTTCATTATACTTTTTATCTTTTGGTGGAGAAACAACTTTTTGCTTAACATAATTATTAAGCATTGTTGGTGTTAGTATTTTTTCATCACTTTCACTATCTATTACTTTAACCAAATTATCTAAATAAGTAATTACCTGATCTTTATAAAGAGGAACTCTTGGTAGCTCATTAAATCTTGGTATATGAAATTCTAAACTTTCCATAAATACACCCTAATATTCTATTTTAATAATTCATGTTTTCTTATATATTGTATTGCTACACAGCCTGGTCCACCTTGAGTTGTAAATGCAGGACTTAATAAATTAATTTCTATATCAGCATTCTCTATATTATTTAGTATAATATTTTTTGCCTCTTCTACTAAGTTTTCTATACAAGCATGTGAAATATAAATCTTACAGTTTGAATCAACACCATATTCTATCATTTCTTCAACTATTTTAGCTATTGCCTTTTTAAAAGTACGTTTAGTTGTAAATTTAACTAAAGATTGCTTATTCTCTGCTAACTTCATAACTGGTACTAGTTTTATAGCACTTCCTATTTTACCTACAAGAGATGAAATTCTTCCACCCCTAACTAAGAAATCAAAATCATGAGGAATTAAATATGACTGTGTATCTTCTAATGTTTTATTTATCTCATCTACTATCTCTTTTTTTGTTTTACCTTGCTTTACAAGCTCTATAGCTAAATTAACTAAATATTTATGTGGCCCACACAATGTTTTTGAATTTATAACTTCTATACGCTCTGGATTAGATGCCATTCCTTTTGCAACACATGCTGAATTATATGTTCCTGATAATCCATCTGCCATTGAAATATTAATTATTTCATCATCTGGATATTGATCATATATGTCTAATACTTCTCCTATAGATGGTTGTGATGAAGACGGAATATGTCCTTTATTTATTATATCTATAAATTCTTCTGTTCTTATATCTTCAAATTCCTTATATGTATGTCCATTAATTGATACTATAAGTGGTGCAACTATAACTCCCTTTTCACTTCCTTCGCTTTTTGAATAAAGTGATGATGAATCTGCTACTATCTTAATCATAACTTCTCTCCCTTTAGTTTAAAGTAATATTCTAAACAACCTTGATTTTTATTCTAAATTATGTAGTTTTAAAAACTATTTATTTTAGATTATCACCCTAAATTAATTTTGTCAATAATATTCATCTACTCTTCATGTATTCTTCTTTTTAGATAACAAATAATACAAGAGAGATAGCATATTTAATAAATCTTTAACTTTCCAATATCTCAACAAATTTTGTAGATGCTAACGAAAGTGGAACACTCTTTAAATAACAAACACCAATACTTCTATTCGGTATTTCTTCTAAAAGATTAATCTCATACAATAATCCCTGTTCTAAATAGCTCTTTGAAAACTCCTTTACTACACATGCAATGCCTAAATTTATCCTTGCAAACTCCAATAATAAATCAAATGATCCAAGTTCAAATTCTGGAGAAATTTTTATTCCTCTAGATAGCATGAACTTCTCTACATATTTTCTTGAATTTGAATTAGGTTCTAAAAATATCAGCGGATGCTTAACTATTTCTCCTAATGAAATTTTTTCTTTTGATAAATTCTTATACTTCTCTCCACATACAAAAATGTCTTTAATCTCTTTACAAGGTCTTACTTCTAATGAAGGATCATAAATTGGTAAATTACAAATTGCAATATTAATTTCTCCTGACTTAATTAAATTACAAAGTTCTAGTGTAGTACCATTTATAATTTTAAACTTAAGATTAGGATATCTATTATGAAAGTCTTCTAAATATGTAAGTAGAAAATATTTAGATATTGTATCCCCAACTCCAATTTTTAACTCTCCTACAGTTAAATCTTTAAATTCTAATATTTTCTCCTCTCCTACATTAATTAAATTAATTGCTGAATTTATATATTCAAATAAAATACTTCCCTCATTAGTCAAAGATACCCCTTTTGGCGTTCTATTAAAAAGTCTAATATCTAACTCTCCTTCTAGTTGCATTATAGCTTGGCTCACAGCTGGTTGCGTCATATAAAGCTCCTTTGCTGCTCTTGAAAAACTTTTACTTTTTGCTACTTGGCAAAATACCTTATATAAATCTAATTTAGTAACCATATAAGTACTCCTTATATCACATATTTGTTATATTTATTTTACTTATATCATCTATTGGTGTATATTACAATAGTGTTAAATATTTGAAAACGTTAGGAGAGATTGTTTTGGAAAGAATTGTTGGTACAGTTGTTAGAGGACTTCGTTGCCCAATTGTTAAAGAAGGGGATAGAATCGAAGATATTGTTGTAGAAAGTGTACTTAAAGCTTCAGAATCTGAAGGCTTCACTATAAATGATAAGGATATAGTTACTGTAACAGAATCAGTAGTTGCACGTGCTCAAGGAAATTATGCTTCTATAGATAATATAGCTAAGGATGTTAAATCTAAGTTTGGTGATGATACTATTGGTGTAATATTCCCTATATTAAGTCGTAATCGTTTTGCAATTTGCCTTCGTGGTATAGCAAAAGCTGCTAAGAAGATAGTATTAATGTTAAGCTATCCATCTGATGAAGTTGGAAATCACCTAGTTGATTTAGATATGTTAGATGATAAAGGTGTTAATCCTTGGACAGATGTTTTAACAGAACAAGACTTCCGTAATCTATTTGGATATAATAAGCATCCTTTTACAGGTGTTGATTATATTGATTATTATAAATCTTTAATTGAAGAATATGGTGTTGAATGTGAAGTAATATTCTCAAACAATCCTAAAACTATCTTAAATTATACAAAGAGTGTTCTTACTTGTGATATTCATACAAGATTTAGAACTAAGAAAATTTTAAAAGCAAATGGTGGAGAAAAAATTTATAGCCTTGATAATATATTATGTGAATCTATTGATGGAAGTGGATATAATGAATCTTTTGGATTATTAGGTTCTAACAAATCAACAGAAGAAACTGTTAAGCTATTCCCTCGTAATTGTCAACCTGTAGTTGATAATATACAAGCTATTCTTAAAGAGAAAACAGGAAAAGATGTTGAAGTCATGATTTATGGAGATGGCGCTTTCAAAGATCCAGTAGGTAAGATATGGGAACTTGCTGACCCAGTTGTGTCACCAGCTTATACAGCAGGCTTAAATGGTACTCCAAATGAAATAAAATTAAAATATCTTGCTGATAATAACTTTGCTGATTTAAAAGGTGAGGAACTTAAGAAAGCAATATCAGAATATATTAAAAATAAAGAATCAGATTTAGTTGGAGCTATGGAAGCACAAGGTACTACTCCAAGAAGACTTACTGATCTTATAGGATCATTATCTGACTTAACATCTGGAAGTGGAGATAAAGGAACTCCTATTATATTCATCCAAGGTTATTTCGATAATTATACAAAATAATATTTTTAGTAAAATCAATGCCACACAGTTTTATCCTGTGTGGCATTATTTTTTTACTTATCTTCTCTAACTAAATAATTATTACCATCTTAATTTTTAAAGTTATATACTTCTTCTTGGAATTGAAAATTTTATTTTATTTTCTATATCAGCTAAAATTTTTGAATCTTTTGGATCTATAAATAAACACGTATAACCTTTTTCTCCCGCTCTTCCAGTTCTACCTATACGATGAATATAAGTTTCTGCTTTCTCTGGAATATCATAATTATATATATTATCTACTCCACTTATATCTAATCCTCTTGAAGCAACATCTGTAGCAATTAAATATTGAATATCCGCATTTCTAAAGGACTTCATAATTCTTTCTCTCTTATTTTGAGGTATATCACTATGAATAACTTTACAATTATATCCTCTTCTATGCATTACTACTTCTAACTCATCAGCCCTTCTTTTAGTTCTACAAAATATAATTGCCATAAAAGGATTATCTTCATCTAAAATAGTGCATAATGCTTCTCTCTTTAATCTATCTGTAGTTTCTACAACTTCTTGTCTAATATTTTCTAAAGTTACTTCTTCTTTTTTAATAGAAATAACCAAAGGATCTTTCATATATCTATATGCTAATTTTTTGACTGCTGAATCCATAGTTGCTGAAAAGCATAAAGTCTGAACTTTCTTTGGCCTTTCTTTCATTATTGTATCTATTTCATTTCTAAAGCCCATAAGTAGCATTTGATCTGCTTCATCAATAATTATAGTTTTTAACTTCTTTAAGTCAACAGTTTTTCTTTTAATATGATCTAGCAATCTTCCTGGAGTAGCAACAATAAGTTGAATATTTCCTTTCAATTTATTTAACTGGGAACCAATATCCTTTCCACCATACATTGATAAAATTCCTATATCTTTACCTGCCTTTAACTTTTCAGCCTCTTCAGTAATTTGTATAGCTAATTCTCTTGTTGGCGTAATTATTAAACATTCAATAGTTTTAGATGTTGGATTTATATTTTCAAAGACAGGTAATAAAAATGCTAATGTCTTCCCCGTACCAGTTTGTGCCTCTGCAATAATATCTTTACCATGTAATATCTCTTTAATACTTTTCTCTTGAATTTCTGTTGGAGTCTGTATTCCGTTATCTCTTAATATTTTAGTTATATTTTCACTAATTCCTAGCTCTTTAAACGTCATTTATTTTACCTCTTTTGTTATACTTTAATTAATTATAACATATTATAGTATTGTCTTTTAGTTTATCAAAATAATATTTAATCCTTCATTTTTAGTTATTAATTTCAATTTAAAGTTATCAAAAGTATTTTTATTACAATAATAAATTATCTATTTACCGATTGAGCCATCTTAAAATATGTATGTCTCTTTCCTCTTACAGCTATTGATAAAGCCATAATATTTTCAGGATCTGCCATTCTTCCATATCCTCCATCTCCAATATGATGAATATCAGCCCCAACCCTTTTGTTACTCATACCTATTAATCTAATTGTTCCCTCATCTGCACTTTCTTGACTTGTTCCAATTGCACACATTACTAAGGCTTTTTTCTCCTTTATTTTTCTAACTATATCTGATAATAAATTTTCATTTATTCCAGGAACTGTCCCTACTGCAGGAATTAGAACTCCATCTGCTCCATTATCTATAAATGAAAGTATCATTTTTTCATCTAATATATTTTCCAACATTCCTGATCCATGCATTTTTCCTGCAAAAACTAATCCAGAATAATGTTTTTTTGCAATATCGATACAATTATTTATTGCTTCATTAGATACTCCTGTAGATGGATTACCTGTTAAACATATAAAATCAACACCTAACTTCTCAGCTTCACAAAAAGTCTTTATTGTTGCAAGCCTTCCTGGAGATAACTTTACTTTTTTATCTATTAAATTAGCTTCCTCATCTACTGGCTCTAAATTTATTCCTATAGGTCTTCCTACAAGATGTTTAATTTTTTTTATTGGATTTTCTTCATATTCCATTCCATTAATTTTCTTTTCAAATACATCAAATTCATTTAATAATATCATATCTGCTCCAAAGGAAGACATAACCTCTGCATTTGTTACCCCTTCTAAAAGAGGTGCAGCAGTTACTACCGTTTCTCCTAAAATTGTTCTTCCTTCACTTGCTAAAATTGCATTTTTTAATTCATCCCTTTTCATGTTTATAAAATCACTAGCATAACAACTTATTAATCTTTTCATTTTAATCTCATCCCCTTAATTTATTTGCAATTACATTTTAAGTATAACGTATTCAATTAGTTACACGTCAAGATTATTAACTAATATTTTTCATTATAATTTTCAAGTATTTACTCAATGTAAGGAATATTGATAGGTGTAAAAAAATAACAAGCTGTATTATATTAAACTTAAAATTTAATATGATACAGCTTGTTTTTCTAAAATATTTTTATAACCTTTAATTCTATTAACATTATAAATTATATTATTTATTAGCTAACCAAGAAATTATATCCATATATCTCTGTTCTACATATTGATGATGTCCACCATCATCGTTAGATATCTTTAATTCTTCTGTATATGATAACTTATCTCTAAAACTTTCAATTACTTTTTCAACACACATAACAGCATCTCGTTGGAGTGTCTTTTTACCTTCTCCTTCTTTCTTTCCATAATGAATATATAACTGAAAATCTCTATTTAACATATCATTTTCTTCTATCCATTTGACCATATCCTTATACCAAAAGGATCCACAGATACTAGCTATTTTTCCAAATGCATTAGTTACATATACTGAATATACAGAAATCAATCCACCTAATGAATATCCCATAATCCAAGTATTTTTTGCATCAGGTTTAGTATTATAATTACTATCGATATATGGCTTTATCTCATTGACAACAAACTCTATATATCCTTTTCCTTCACCACCAAAGTTATCAAACTTCGATACTAGTGCAGGAGCTGGCCAAGGTGTATATTCATGAATTCTCTTTTCAGAATAAATTCCTATCCAAATAAATTCATTTAACCTTCCTTCTTTAAAACCTTCTTCAAAACTATTAATTATTCTTTCTGAATATTTATAAAGTTCTGCCCCATCATTACCATATAATACTGGAAATCTTTTATCCTTACTGCTTTTATATGATGGAGGAAGATATATAAATATCTCTCTCCCCAATATATACTCTAGCTTAATGCTTCCTAACATCAATATAAATCTCCTATTTTATATTTAGTTAAATAAATCTGGATACATTTCCTTTGCAAGATTTTCTATACATTCAATTGTTCTATATCCATATCCCATGAATTCAGTATAAGAAACTTCAAAAACTTTTTTGTTTTCAATTGCTGATACAGATTGTATTAAACTATTGTTATATAATGATTCTACTGCTACTGAATCCGTTTCTAAATTCTTATTGTTATAAACATATAATATAACATCTGGGTTAAGACTCATTAAATTTTCTAATGATTGTGCTCCACCCTTTTCATTTACATTAGTTCCACCTAAAACTTCTAAGACTTCATTTTGTAAAGTAGAGTTTGCTCCAAATACATTATATGAACCATCATTATATGCTGTCATAACTAAAACTTTTAAAGGTTCTCCTTCTACTGTTGAAACTTTATCTTTTACTGACTTTAAACTTTCTGATAATTCTGTTGCTAAATCGTTAGCCTTATCTTCTACATTGAATATTTTTCCTACATTCTTTATATCTTCAAAAATATTATCTAATGATTGTTCTCCATTCATTAAACTAGCTAATTGTGTATAAACATTTATATTCATACTATTTAAGCTTTCAATTGTCCCATATTTATCTTCTATAAATGTAGCAGCTCTACCAATAACTAAATCTGGGCTCATACCTACAATTACTTCTTTAGCTGGTTCAGTTTTACTTTCCGTTATTACATTAATATTGGAAAAGGCATCTTTTAACTCTTCTGGGATTTCATTATCTAATGCTATAGTTCCTATAATACTATCTTGTAATCCTAATCTTAATAATAATTCTAATGATGATTGATTATTTGTTATTACTTTTGTTGGTGCCTCATTAAAAGTTTCTGTATATTTATTTCCTTCATTATCAGATACCTCAAGTGATATTGGATAGCTTACTGCTTGTTCGTTAGTAGTAGTTGTTGATTCTGATTCTTTAGTTGTTGTCGTTGTTTTAGTGCATCCTGCTAAAGCCAATGCTATTGTTGTTGCCACAATTAGTGGAAGTATAATCTTTCTTTTCACTGTTAAATCTCTCCTAACTTTTATTTTTTTATTTATATTCCAAAGGATAATAGCTAATCATAATAGCTTTTGTCCTCTCGTTATACACAATGTCACAATCTATTTCATATATTTCTTTTACCATTTCAGTAGTAATTATATCTTTTGGCTTTCCACTAGCTCTTAATACTCCATTTTTAATAAGATATATCTCATTACAGAACTGTGCAGCTAATGCTAAATCATGTAATGCTGCAACTACACAGATATCTAAACTTTTTACTAGTGATAAAATTTCAATTTGATATTTAATATCTAAATGATTTGTAGGCTCATCTAAAATAAGTATTTGTGGTTCTTGTGTTAATGCTCTTGCTAAAATTACCCTTTGTTTTTCTCCACCAGATAATGTTGAAAAACTTCTATTAATGGATTTCTCCATACCAACTTTTTTTATTGCATCTAATGCAATTTTATAGTCTTTTTCCTTTTCTCTTCCCCAATTTCCTAAATGAGGACTTCTTCCCATTAATACAATTTCTAATACACTAAGTTCAAAATTAATTGTATTAAACTGGCCTACTACAGCCATCTCTTTTGCTATCTCTGATAAACTAATAGTTTTTATATCTCTATCATCAAGTTTAATAGAACCTTTATCATACTTTAAAACACCATATATTGATTTCAACAAAGTAGATTTACCACTTCCATTAGGTCCTATTAATCCTATAAAATCACCTTTTTTAGCATGTAATGATAATGACTTTACTATTTCTACTTTATCAATTTTTACTGTTACATTTTCAATAGATAAATTCATAAACTTAACCTCTATGTATTATTTAAAACTGTTACTTTTTTTAATTAATATATAAGCAAAAAATGGTGCACCTACTAATGATGTTATTATTCCAATAGACATTTCTGAATTTGGTATAATACTTCTTGCAACAGTATCAGCTATTACTAAAAATATGCTACCTGATAAAATACAAACTGGTAATAACCTTTTATGATCAGCACCCACCAGGGAACGTACAATGTGAGGAATAACTAATCCTACAAATCCAATAACACCACATGCTGAAACCAATACTCCTGTAAGTATAGAAATTAAAACCATGTATATTTTTCTTTTTTTATTTAAATTCATTCCTAAAGTAATAGCTGCATCATCACCAACTAGCATAGTATTTAATAACCTTGTTTGAGTTAAAAAATACCCACAGCAAATGATAGTTATTATCAATGGAGCTGTTATAGATTCCCACTTAGCTGATGCTAAAGACCCCATAGTCCAAAACTTTACACTTTGCATACCTTCTGCATCACTTGCAATAGATATTATAAAGTTTGAAATAGCTGTACAAAGTGCACTTATTACTGTACCTGCTAAAATAAGCTTAGTTGAAGATGTTTTTTTATTCATTGATGCTAATCTTAATACCATAAATGCTGCTGCCATAGCACCTAAAAAAGACCAAAATGCTACACCAGATATATCAAATAAAGAAATAGCTCTAACCCCTAGCATAATTGAAAAAGTTGCCCCTAATGATGCTCCAGAAGATATTCCCAATATATATGGTTCTGCTAATGGATTTTGAACACAAGCTTGCATAATGCATCCACAAAGTGCCAACCCTGCTCCTACCACAGAGCCTAAAATTACTCTAGGAAAACGGATAGACCAAATTACATTATATGCAGAGCCTTGAGTTAATCTTTCAGCATTTTCTGCTCCAATTCCAAAAATTTTATAACATAAAATCTCGTAGGATGTTTTCATATCTACTTTAAATGCTCCAATTGAAACAGCAAATATTATAGAAATAATTAAGGCAATAATAAGCATTATTAATATGAAATAATATCTTCTCTTATTACCTCTTAAATCTTTTAAACTATTTTCATATAAATAATCTATAATCATAACCTCCAATTCAAAACTTAATTTTTGTAAGTTAGCCATAACTAACCTTAAATCAGTATATATCTACCTTTCTAAAAAAAGAATACATAATTATATAATATAATGGACAATTCTTAAATTTATTGACAAAATTTTTTTCATTCTCTATAATTTTAATATAGTTAGCATATGCTAACTCATAAAAAAGGAGACTTAAAATGGTTAATGATAAACATTTATTAGCAAAAGAATTTTTATTTTTATCTTCGGATGATATTAATATAAGTAAATTCACAAAGTTACCTAATGATACTATGACTTATGAAACTACCCGTTCTGCTTTTATAATTCCCATTAGTGGACAATCTGAAATTTATTTTTCTAATCAAAAATTTATAGCAGAGCCAGGCAAAGTTATACATGGTTGTCCACATAAAAAAGTATCCTTTAATGTTATTGGAGATGAGCCTTTTCATCATATAAATATTTATTATTCTAACTACTCTACAGAAGGTAATTACTCTAATTCTACATTTGAATTTAATATTGATAATTTTATTCAGTTAATTTCATTACTAGAAGAATTTTACCTAATATGCAACAGTTCTAATGTAAAGAAACAATTAAAAAAAGAAGTAGTTTTTCAATCATTAATTTCTATGATGTTTTCTACTACAAATTCTATTAATTCACAAAAAGAGTTAATCGAAAACTCTGTTCAATATATTAAAGAAAACTATTGCCATCAAATCACATTACAAAGTTTAGCAGATAGATATAATAAAAGCCCTGATCAATTTTCTTATCTATTTTATAAGTATATGAGAATTAGACCTATTGATTATATTATTCAATGTCGACTAAAAAAATCTTTTGAAATGCTAAAAGAAGGCTATAAAGTTCGTGAAGTTGCTTCATATATTGGCTATGAGGATCCATATTATTTTAGTCGATTATTTAAAAAGCATTTTGGTTTGTCACCAAGCAAAATTATTAAAACAAAAACTTATTAGTGAAAAGAGAGAATTACTATGCATGAATCAAGAGAAAATTATCTAGAAACAATTTTTATATTGAATAAACGAAATGGAAGGGTACGAGCTATAGATATTGCTAAGGAACTTAGTTTTAGTAAACCTAGTGTTAGTAGAGCCATAGGCTTATTAAAATCTAGTGGTTACTTAGATGTTCTAGAGGACGGATCTATTATATTAAATGAAATTGGTCTAAAAAAAGCTCAAAGTATTTATGAAAGGCATCAAGTTCTTACTTCTTTTTGTATAGAAATTTTAGGAGTTTCTCCTGATATTGCTGAAAAAGATGCTTGTAAAATGGAACATATTATTAGTGATGAATTATTTGATGCTATAAAGAAATTTATAAACTCATAAATCTATTTTTATAATTAAACTTAGCTATAAAAGTCTACTATAACGAAAAAGAGCTGCATTCCTATATTAATTACCTAACTCAAAATCACTGTAAATTATTAATTAGAAATGCAGCATAAAAAAGTTTGATTTTTTGTGCACAAAATATTTAATTTTAATTATTTGCAATAACTTTATCATATCTTATCTTTGTAAAAATAGCACAAGATATTCCTACTACAAATATTATCATAATAAAATAAAATACATGTAAAATGTCATAATATTTTAGAATTACTCCCGTTAATGCTGGAACCACTGCTGATGCTATCCCTCCAGCTGTAGAAACCATGCCCATTGTTGCCCCTTTATTTCTCCAAAAAAGTTCACCCATTGTAGTTTGTGCCATTTGTAATACTCCAGCTGATGATAGTCCTATTAAAGTAAAACCTATTGCTGTAACTACTTCTGTTCTTATTAATAATACTAATATAAGTGAAACTATTCCTATTATTGGATATATAACTAGTACTAATACTGGCTTTATTGTCTTTTGTAAAAGTTTTGCTAATATAAAAACTGAAATAAGAGACCCTATACTATAGTATGTTATTAATTTTAAGGAATCCACTTGGTTCATTCCTAAAATATTTTGACCATAAGTAGGCATCCATATTTGAAATGCAGTATATATAGCATTAGATGTAAAACCTATTATTATGATAGTTAGTCCTTCCTTTTTTAATACTGGTTCTGAAATGAATTTTTTTTGATTTAATATTTTTCCATCTTCAGATACTTCTGCTTGGTTTGCTTTAGGAAATTTTCTAGTAAACAAAAATAAACTATTTATAAGATACATTATGGCAATTAAGAAAAATGTATTTCCATAAAACATATTTCTATTCACAAAAAATGCTATTATTATTGGTAACATTATACCCCCAATTGCTATAAAAGCTTTTACTATAACAGTTGCTGTTCCTGGGGTTTCTGGAAAACATTCCATTAATGACGGATAACTTGAAGAATCTACGAAGGCATGTGATAGTCCTGCAAATACTGATAATACTACAGCCATTCTATAATCATGAACAAAAGGTATCCCAACTAAAAAAATTATTTCAAATATTGGAGATAAACATAAAATCTGTTTTCTACCAAATTTATCGGATAATCTTCCACTAATATATACTGTTGCTGAACGCACTAGCCCTTCTATTGAAATTAAAAAAGTAATCCCTGCTACATCTGTATTTAATTGCTTTGTTACAAATTCCATATTTGATGAAAGTAAAATAAGAGCCATTCCTAACATAAAATAGCTTATATATACTCCTAGTCCAGTCGTAAAATATTTATTTCTAAACATAGTCACTCTCCTCTTAAATATTTATTTTAATATTATTAATAAAATTATATATGTTAATTTAATTTATAACTTGAGAATTATTTTTTAATTAAACTTTGTCTTTTTTTTAACATTCTTCTATATAAAAAAATTATATCAAATTTTATAAAATTCAACTAATAGAAATATAGTATTTAATTCATAAATTTAATTTATGAAAAACCCCAACAATATTTCCTATAACTGTTGGTTTATAGGAAATATTTCAATTTCTTAAAGATGTAAATTCTACATTCCCTTTTGATTAAGTTGAAATTAGAAAATTTTAAAAATAGATAATTTATTTTAATATCTAATAATATTAAACTTATGTTAATTACAAAAAATAAAGTTAAAGAGAAAGTATATAGATTTATTTATTTCACAAATCTATATACTTTCTCTAAATCCTTGATAGCTAATGTCTATTTTATAGAAGATTTCAACATACTTTTACTATATTCATATGATATTTCATCATCACTAAAAAACTCTATATTTTTAGATTTATATAACGGGAAAATTCTTGTAGTCATGACAACTTCTCCACCATTTATAAAAATTTCAGCAATACTGTTATCTACCAATATTTCAACTTCTAACTTTTCTTCTAGATTACAATTTGATTGCCTTACCAGCCCATATTCTTCAACAAACTTATTCTTTAATTGACTTCTATCTAATTTTACCTTTTGATTATTCTTATCAAATTCTATAATCAGCTTCTCTTCATCCGATACAGTCAAGTTAACTCCAAATTTATTTGATTTTTCAATATTAAATGTTAATTTTAAATGATATGTATTATATTCATTTTCAATTATATGTACCCCTTCAAAAGTACCTTTATCTGAGACAGTATCTTCTTTTAACAGTTCTAGTGATCTACTTGGGTTTTGTAGTAGTTTTCCATTTATTAAATTTAATCTTCTAGGAAACGTCAAACAATGAGCCCACATATTTTTATTAGTAGGATATTCAAACTCTCCTTGTCCTGCCCATGCAAACATAACTTTTTCCTGATTTTTATCTAAAAAAGTCTGCGCTGCATAAAAATCAAACCCCTTGTCTAACTCTTCATAACTTTCTACATTGAAGACTAAATTATCTAAATCTAAAGTTCCAATTGCATATATAACATTAAAGATATTATTATATTTATCTCCTTGTGCTTCTAATCCCTGTGGTGAAAATATCATTACATCTTTCCCATCAATATTCACATAATCAGGACATTCCCACATGTAACCCTCTTTATCATAAAAATTTAACATTTTTAATTCTCCAAGGAAGTTCCACTCTAGTCCATCATGTGATTTATACACAATAAATGCTCCTGTTTCATTTATTCTTTGTGCACCAAGTATCATATAATAAATATCATTCTTTTTAAATACCTTTGGATCCCTTACATGTCCTGTATATCCTTCAGGTATACTACCAATTACAGGATTTTTCTCGTATTTATTAATTTCTCCATTCTTATTCATAATAGCTAAACATTGAGTTGCACTTCTTTTTTCCTTATCATACTTTATATTACCTGTATAATACAAATACAAATCTTCTCCTATTTGAATTGATGTACCAGAATATGATCCATGAGATTCATAAGCTTCCACTGGAACAAGTGCAATGGGCTGTCTTGACCAGTTTGCCAAATCAGTTGATTCTAAATGTGCCCAATGTTTCATTCCATGTATAACACCAAACGGATACCATTGATGGAATAGATGATATTTACCATTATAATATGCTAATCCATTAGGATCATTTAATAAGCCATACTCTGGATAAATATGATATACAGGTTTCCATGGATCATTAAAGGATTTGTTTTTTAAACTTTGTAATTCCTCTTCTGTTGCTTCAAATATTGTTTTATATTTAGGCTCTTTATACATATATCATTTTCCTTTATAAATTTACTTATTCTTTTTTATTTTTCCGTATATTACTGTAAACACACACCCTGCTATTAATGCAATTAAATGTGCTAATATATAATATAAATGACCATTACCTTCAGCTGAAATTATAGCTAGTCCAGGTATAGCCGTTGCCCCAAATCCTACTGCTGCTACTTTAGTAATATATATAACTGCTCCACCTACTGCTCCACCTAAGCATCCTGCTATTAATGGGAATTTATATTTTAAAGTAACACCAAAAATTGCTGGTTCTGATATTCCAAAAAGAACAGATCCAAAAGATGAAAGGCAGATTTGCTTTGCTTTATTATCTTTCCAGTTTAATAATAAGAATCCTAATACTGCTCCACCTTGAGCTATTAATGCTACAGACATTAGTGGCATTATAAAGTTTTTACCCGTATCTGCTATTAATTGTGCTTCTACCGCTCCTATTACATGATGTAATCCTGTAATTACTATAACTTGTTGAATTCCTGCAAAGAACATATATCCGAATATACCAAGATTTACAGTTACCCATAATAATGATGAAGTAATTAATGATGCTAATTCACGTCCAATTGGTCCTATTATTGTAAATAATAAAAATGTTGAAACCATTACAGTTAACATTGGAGCAAAAAATAACTTAATCATATCTGGAATTTTTTTATTAAAGAATATTTCTAATTGTGCTGTAATGAAACCTATCATTAGAGCAATTATAATTCCACCTTGGAATCCAACTAATTCTACATTTAATCCAAATAAATTAATTGATTCTGGCGTAACAACTCCCTTTGCTGAATCATATGCATTTGCAAGATCTGGATGAAGCATTATTGCCCCCATAACTAACCCTAATACTGGTGAACCACCATATCTCTTCGTTGATGAATATGCAACTAATAGGGGTAATATAGTAAATATTCCTGTAGATGCAATTTGAACAAATCTATTAAAACCTGCAAATGCTGGATACATTTCAATTACTGATTTTTCTCCGAATATTCCTTGCTGACTAAGTAATGAAGTTATACCCATTAATAATGCTGCTGCCAATAATCCTGGGATAATATCTACGAAAACATCCGATAAAGATTTTATTGATTTTTGAAACATATTTTGTTTTTGTAGACTAGTTGCTTTAGCATCACCTAAAGACATTTTCTTTGTACCAGTATTTTCAGTAAATACATCATAGACATCATTTACTATACCTGCTCCAAAAATTATCTGTAATTGATCACCTGCTATAAAAACACCTTTTACTAAATCAATATTCTCAATTTCTTTAAGATTGGCTTTATTATTATCTTCTAATACTATTCTTAATCTTGTAGCACAATGGGCTACTCCTTGTATATTCTCTTTTCCACCAATATTGTTTAATAGTTCTTTTGAAATTTTTATGTACTTATTAATATTTTCCATTGCTATCCCTCCTACTTCGAACCGGTTCCATAAGTAAATGTTATCACACTTTCTTTTCCTACGCAAGTATTTTAGAAAACATTTTCACAAATATAAAAACGTCAAAACAAAAAGACTGTTATAAATAGCTATTTATAACAGTCTTTTTTTAATATAATACTATATTTTTTTTACACTATTTCCTTCTAAAAACTTAAATCCTATAATTTGACTAACGGGAACTGGTTCCTTTTTTATCATTTTAATAATAGTGTCTGCTGATATTTTTCCTGTTTCATCATTATTAAACTTAATAGTAGTAAGTTCCATACCTCCTATATTAAGCATTCCATATCCTCCAAAACCTGTTACAGATATATCATCCTTAATTCTTTTTCCTAATTTAACAATTGCCCTGCAAACCCCAAGAGCAATTTTATCAGTTGCACAGACAACTACAGTTGGATCATATTCTTTTAATACATCAAACGATATTTTTTCTGCACTATCTGCAGTAAATTCTGTGGTGACTTCTCTTATTTCTATATCTGAATATTCTTTTAGTTTATCAAAAACACCCTTTTTACGTTGTACACCTACAGCCATATCTCTTTCATCAACACCTACATACAGTATTTTTTTATGATTATTAAGTGTAACGTATTCTCCAATTTTATAGCCAGCATTATAATCATCATTAACTATGCATTTTGCACTTTCACACTGTTGACCTACAATTAGAATTGGTACATTTAATTTTTTTATTATATCTTTATGCTGTTTTGTTATTTCAGTAGCTACTAATATTATACCATCCACTTTCAACCTTATTAAATTTTCTAATTTCTCAATTTCTAATTCTTTATTAAGACTAGTATTTAATATTAATGAGTTGTATTCTTCAGCTCTTAATCCCTCATCAATTGCCATTAAGGTTCTCGATGTTACTACTGAGTCAAGGCATGGCGCAATTACACCCACAAATCTCGTACTTTTTGCTTTTAAACTCTGAGCAAAAGCATTAGGTTGATAGTTATTCTCCTCTATTACCTTTTTTAATTTTTCTTTTGTTTTTTCACTAACATTTCCTCCATTTAAATATCTTGAAACTGTGCTTTTAGCAACACCTGCTATTTCTGCAATATCATTAATTGTAATTTTACTCATAATTTCCTCTAACTTTATTATAAAAATTAATTACATTTTGTTTAAAATATAATTTCATATTTAATTATAACATAAATGTATTTCCTTATATCCTATTGTTAATTAAGCTTATAATATAAGTTCTTTACAATAATGCTTTAATGTTAGCCTTTATTCAATCAGTTATCTTAGGAAATATTAATGAAATTTCAAACCCATCAGATAATCATTGCCAATGGAATTTAAAAAAGCTGACTCCTGTCAAATACAGAAACCAGCTTCTAAATTCTTGGCCCTCTTTTTTAAAATGTCCTTGACATAGGTACAACTTTAATATGGTATTCCCTATTAATTTATATCTACTTTTAATTAAATATTTCTCGCTACTTCATATGCATCCCATATAGCATACATTATATTTTGAACTTTATTTGCATCACCAATTACTCTAACATTAGGATGTAAGAATTTAATTTTATCATATAGTGAATTTTCTGAGTTATATCCTATTGCAACGATTGCCGAATCAGCCTTAATAATTTCTTGAGCTTCTTTACCTTCAATTACAAATCCTTCTTCTGTTGCTTTTATTATTTTAGATCCACATATTACATTAATATTCTTGAAAGATACTAAATCTTTTAACATATCATGGTTTGCATGACATAAAGGTCCCCCAACTTGCAATATATCATCCATCATTTCAACAATAGTTACATCTTTGCCCATATCCTTTAACCATAAAGCAGTTTCACATCCTACTAGTCCACCACCAATTACTATAGTAGGGCTTCCAGCTTCTTTTTTCTTAAGTAATACTTCTTCTGCAGTGTAAACATTTTTAGTTCCTTCAATAGTTAATCTTCTTGGAGTAGATCCTGTAGCTAGTATAATTGTATCTGCATCATTTTCTTTAATCATTTCTTCTGTAACAGTTGTATCATATCTTACCTTAACACCTAGTTTTTTCAATTGTAGTTCATACCATTCAACAAGTGCTATATCATCTTCCTTAAAACTTGGAGCTCCTGCTGCTACTAGATTTCCACCTAATCTATCACATTTTTCAAAAACTTCTACTTCATGCCCTCTTATTGCAGCTACTCTTGCAGCTTCACATCCTGCAACGCCTCCTCCAATAACAAGCACTTTTTTCTTTTCATCAGCTTTTCTAAGTTCTAATTCTTTTTCTCTACAGCATGCTGGATTAACTGCACAAGTTATATTTGCAAAATTTTGTAATCTTCCCATACATCCTTCTTGACAAGATAAACATGGACGAACATTTTTATAGTCATCTGCCAATATTTTATTAGGAATTTCAGCATCTGCAAGTAATGGTCTTGCAAGTCCAATCATATCTGTCTTTCCTGATAATATAGCATCACTTGCTAATTCTGGATCTTCCATTCTTCCTGCTGTAATTATTGGAACATCTACTGCATTCTTAAGAATTTCATTGTATGGTAAGTATAATCCCTTTTGTTGATACATTGGTGGATGACTCCAGTACCATGAATCATATGATCCAACATCTGCATTTAAAGCATCATACCCTGCAGCAACTAATATTTTAGCTGCTTCTATTCCTTCTGGAATATCTCTTCCCATTTCTTCGAATTCTTCACCTGGTAATCCACCCTTACACCAGTCTTTTATGAAACTCTTAATGCTATATCGTAAAGATACTGGATAATCTTCTCCACATCTTTTCTTTATTTCTTGAACTATTTCACAAGCAAAACGCAATCTATTTTCTAAGCTTCCGCCATATTCATCAGTTCTGTTATTAAAGAATGAAATTGCAAACTGATCAAGTAAATATCCTTCATGAACAGCATGTATTTCTATACCATCAAAGCCAGCTTTTTTAGCTATTTCTGCTGATTCTCCAAATTTTCTAACATATTCTTTTACTTCTTCAGTTGTAAGTTCACGACATACTACATCCTTTAAAAATCTATGTGGAATTGCAGATGGTCCAACTGCTGTTTTCCCAACAATTGACGGAATACTTACACGTCCAAATCCAGCTGATAACTGTAAGAATATCTTTGAACCATAAGCATGAATACGTTCAGTCATACTCTTTCCTCTTGTTATAAAGTTAAGAGGATTTAAAGTTGGACATGGCATAGATGGTAATGCACATTTTTCAATGTCATTTTCAACCATAGTAACACCTGTCATTATTAAACCTGTACCACCTTTAGCACGCTCAACATAGAACTCTTCCCCTTTTTCATTAAAACTTCCGTCAGCATTACATAATCCCCCTGGCCCCATCGGTGCTAAAACAAATCTGTTTTTTATTTCTAAACTCCCTATTTTAATTGGTTCAAATAAAACTTTGTACTTTTCTTTTATCATAAGACATCCCTCTTTCTATAAAATAATTTTACGATTGGAAATACCTCCACCTAAAAATCATTATAGAACATAAAGGAACTTTAACTTCAATAGTCATTGTGATAATTTTATCAAATATTTTATTTTATAGGTATCCATATTTCTATATACGTATGTAATTTAGCTGGTTTCTCAACATCTACAAGAAGAATTTTCCCAACCATATCTCCTGTAATTTCAAATCCTCTAGACTTAGCATACTCCTCTGCTCTTTTAAATGTTACTTCAGGATTTTTTGTTAATTCATCATCAATAATTTGAATTGTATGAAGACATGAAGTGGCTTTTAAATTTTTTCTATGCAAGTCAACAGAAATGTCAAACTTTTCTATATAATTGTCTAAAACCATATATCCAAAATTACATGTATTACTATCTCTATGCTTAATTACACCTAGCTGAACTATTGGCATTGCTTTAACACACTGTTGAAGCATCTTTTGAGCTTGTCTATTTCTAGAAATCCATCCACACTCATCATCATACAACATTAATATTTCTGGTGATTTAATAAATTCATATTTATCAAGAAGTTCATCAATAAGGTGTATACTTTTTAAATTTTCTTCTATTGAGTCTGCAAGTTCTTTATAATGCTTACTTTTTTCTTCTGCCCTTCTTTTATATTCTTCCATTCTATCCTTAGTGGATAAATAACTACTCTCTTCCCCACTAAATTGCTTAACAATAGCCTTCATAGGCATTTCCATATTTTTATACTTTGTATAAGATAATAGACGAAATACATCTACTACGTTATAATATCTCCATCCATTTTTCTCCTTATTTACCTTGATTAAATTTTCTTTTTCAAAAAAATGAATTGCACTTGTTGTTATTCCCAATATATTTGATAAATCTTTAACACTATATTTCATATCTCTCCTCCAAAACCTAAAGTCGCTTTAGACTTTATTTGAAATTAAAATATATATTTTTCTGAATCAATTAAATAAACCTTTTACTTTTGCATTTATATTGATATATTCCTCTATGATAACATAAGATTTCATCAATATCATAATTTAATAATTTATTTATAGAATTTTTAACTCTGGTTGTTGAAGTATTAAAAGATTTTTCTTTTCCACTAATACATTTAATATAATTAAAATCCATAGTGTCATGTTTTTGTATTTATAAAATGTTTGTTGACTTGTAAGCTTTGAATAGCGCCTTAAATTTGTTTCGATTCTTGTTATAAGCTCTAATAAATCAAATGGTTTGACTACATAATCATCCACTCCTATATTAAAATTCGATTCTTCATGTCATCGCCCCTATACAACATAAGTATTGTTTATAAATTTATTAATATAATCATTTTAGTCTAATACAAAGCTATTATAGCATATTCCATTAATTATTTTGCAAATATGTATATTATTAGGTCCAGTATAAATATAATATTATCTTCTACAATAATCAGGACCATCCGTCAAACGGGTGGTTTGCTCTGCAGCTATAAGGCTCTGTTATTGGCTGTGCTACTCGCACGTCGAACGGTTTGCCAACCGCATATTTTCACTGGCTACCCCTAAATAGGCTTTATTACTTGCCTTTCTTTACCGGCTCACCCGTAAACGGCTCTATATATTCTTTTAAACTTATTTGTTCATAAACTAAATCTTCTTGAATTTGATTTTTTATATATTCTTCTATCACTTTCTTATTTCTTCCTACTGTATCAACATAATATCCTTTGCACCAAAACTGCCTATTTCCATATTTATATTTTAAATTTGCATGTCGGTCAAATATCATCAGCGAGCTTTTTCCCTTCAAATATCCCATAAATTGTGAAACACTCAATTTTGGTGGTATACTAACAAGCATATGTATATGATCTTGCATGCATTTGCTTCTATTATTTCTACACCCTTTTGATAGCATAGCTTTCTCAATATTGCTCCTATATCAGCCTTTATTTTTCCATAAATTACTTATCTTCTATACTTTGGTGCAAAAACTATATGATATTTGCAATTCCATTTGCTATGTGCTAAACTACTATTATTCATATTGGATACCTCCTTGTATTATAGTTGTGTTCGGCAAACCTACTATAATTTTACAATGGAGGTTTTTTTATTTCTACTCACCGCTAGAAGCTTTCCGGAACCACAGGTCGAACCTGTGGTATTCTAAATACAAAAAAGAACTGCCCACTAATTATTTAGTTAGACAGCTCCTTTATAATTCATTTTTTAATATGCACTAAGTATTTCACATAAAGCAGCAAATATAATTGGATTAATATCTAAAGATTGTATAGTTGCTATTATTTGAGATATATTCATGTCACTCTTAACTATATTATATATCTCACTCTTTAAGTCATATTCCATTTGAACTTTATTTAAGTATCCAAATACTTCCTCTATTATATTATTTTCTCGAATTTCATCTGTCTCAAATAAAACTTGTATTTTATCACAAATATTAATATTAGTTAAACTTACTTCAACTCCACACTCTGTTAATTTGCATAATTCATCAGATGAAATATCTTCATTATTAATACTTAATTTAAGTTTTTGTTTTTTAATTCCAACAAAATTTAATTTTAAATTTCTTTTACTTGGTATCACATTAACATTTCCTTGTGCTGGCATAATATTAAATATAGGTTTTTTACCCCAACTTAATATAATTTCAGTTTTAGCCCAATTACTATCTTTATTTTCTAATGAATCACCATCATCTTCCCATAAAGTAAAGCTTCCATCATTTCCTGCGAATATTTTTATTTCTAAATCTACTGGATTTTCTATACTATTACCTTCTGTCTTTGATAATGGAATAATTGATCCTGCTTTTGCAAGTACAGGTATTTCATTTAAATCTCTGTAGAAAGTAATTTTTCTTCCACCTATATATTTTCTTCCATTAAAGAAATCATACCATTCTCCTTTAGGTAACCAACCATTAAAAGGTGCTACTAAAGCTTTTTTGTCTATAGGTTTTGTAATTGGACATACTATTAAATCTGTACCAAAATAATATTCATTTTGGACTAAGTATGCTTCATTATTATCTGGATGTTCATAATACATTGGTAGTATTAATGGACGTCCCTCACAATTAGAATACTTATTCATTGTATAAATATATGGTATTAAATCATGTCTTAAACGTAAGTATCTAGTCATAATTTTTTCTGAAGTTTCATTAAAATTCCAAGGCTCTTTTCCACTAAATAAATTATCTGAACTGTGCAGACGATTTATAGGTGAAAATACACCCAATTGAACCCAACGAGTTGCAAGCTCATCATCTTTTACTCCCTTCATATGACCACCAATATCATGACTCCACCATCCATATCCTACATTGCTTGCATTAGCGGTAAAGTAAGGCTGAAAATCTAATGAATCCCATGATATTACTGTATCTCCTGAAAATCCGATAGGATATCTATGACTACCTAAGCCTGCATATCTTGAAAATGTTAATCTTCTATTTCCTCTACGTCCACTATCAAGATAATGATAATGATTTAGCATCCATAATGGATCTAACCCTGGAACCTTTGACACTCCTCCTTGCTGCCAATCAATCCACCAAAAATCTACTCCATTATCTTCATTTCTATGATGAGCATATTTAAAATATGCATCCATAAACTTTTTATCTGTAATATCAAATTCTATAGCTTCTTCATTATTAAAATCCTTATCTAACTCCTTCGCCATATCTAAATAACAATCTTCAAAAGGTTGTATTCCATTAGCTGGATGAACATTTAATGTAACCTTTAAATTATGTTCATGTAACCATCGCATAAATTCCTTTGGGTTAGGAAATAAATCCTTATTCCAGCTATAGCCTGTCCAACCGCTTCCATACTTAGGGTTAACATCTACTATATGCCAATCCATATCCATTACCGCTACAGAGAATGGAATTTTCTTTTCCTCAAATTTATTAATTAAATCCTTATACTCTTCTTCATTGTATTTATAATAGCGACTCCACCAATTTCCTAAAGCATACCTTGGAAGAAGTGGTGTTTCTCCAGATAGTTTATAAAAATCCTTTAAACATTTTTTATAATCATGTCCATATCCAAAGTAATAAAGATCTATACACTCTTCTTTTCTTGGTTCTACCCATCCATTATCAAGTAATATTAATGAATTACTATCATCAAAAATTGAGAACCCATTTTTTGATATTAATCCTCTACTTAATTCTATAGCTCCATCAGCCTTATCAAGAGTTCTAGCAGTTCCCTTTAAATCTATAAAATCATCACCATACTGCCACGTTCCTCTATAATTACTAAATGCACCTATAATGCTAATAGATAAACCATTCTTTGAAAATTTCTTCTTATCATACTTAAGATGTACATGTTCTGTTATAATTTCTAATGAATCATCCTTATTAATAACTTTAAAATTAGGAATACTAAAATTACGTGTTAAAACTGTTTGAGTTGGATGATCTTCAAAAATATTATTTTCGTTATATTCAAGTCTAATTAATTGAGATGTTAATACTGTAAATCTATATTTATCTCCTTGAACAATAACCTCTGGATTTGCATAATAATTTCTATTTGTTAGTGTAACTGTGCTCATTTTAATATTCCTTTCTTTATGCTATGATTAAATTATTAAGCTTCTTCTAATACTTGCTTTGGAGTTGCAAATAACCATGTTAGTACAAATGCTATTACAAATGTTACTACTGCTACTCCTATATAACCAAGTAATTGATATGGACTATACATATATAATAAAACCCCTGGTACTGTACTTACTCCATTACCTGTACCTTGTAGCCCTAGTAAGCTAGATGCCATTCCTCCAATCCCACTAGCAAGACATAAAATTATAAATGGTTTAATACTATATCTTAAAATTATACCAAATAATGCTGGTTCCCCTATTCCTAACAAAGATGATACTGTAGCTCCTGTTCCCATTGCTTTAACTGACTTTTTCTTAGCTCTTAAAGCAACTGCTAAACATACTGCTGCATTCGCAAATCCCCCCATAGTAATAATTGCATTAAAAGGATTAAAACCTGTTGATGCTAACAATGATATTTCTAACATACTAGATATATGATGTACTCCTGTTAATACAATAGGTGACCATAAGAATCCAATAATAAATCCTCCAACTCCAAATGGAAGGTGTACAAGATTTTCAATTAATGTTAATAAAACTTGTTCAAATCCATGTAAAACTGGTCCAATAACCACTAGTGATAAAATCATCATAACTAATAATACAATAAATGGTGTTACGAAAAAATCAAATGTTTCTGATATAGATTGTCTAAGTTTCTTTTCTAGCTTTGTTCCAATAAAACCTGCTACGAATGCTGGTAATACACTTCCTTGATATCCTACTATAGGAATAAAATTAAATAAGTATAATGGATTAATCCCACTATTAGGGTCTGCTACTGAATATGCATTAGGTAATGATGGTGATACTAACATAAGTCCTAATATAAGACCAATCATAGGTGTTCCACCAAATACTCTAAATGTAGAGTAACATACTAATGCTGGTATAAATGCAAATGTAGTACTTGTTAAAACATCCATTAATGTTAATATAGTTGTTGGTACTTCACTAGCAGATAATCCAAATAAATCTAAGAAATATTGATTAAGTAATGCACCTTTAAGACCTAAAAATAAACCTGTAGCTACTATAACTGGAATAATAGGAACAAATATATCTCCAAATGTACGAATAGCTTTTTGAATTTTATTAGATTCTTTATCCTTAGCTTCTCTAGCTTCACCATTAGCAGTCTCTGCAACTCCTAAATTTATAACTTCACCATATACTTTATTAACTACTCCAGCTCCAAGTATTATTTGAAATTGTCCTGAGTTAAAAAATACTCCTTTTATCCCCTCTATGTTATCAAAAGCTTTCTCATCCACTTTATTCTTATCAATTATAATAAGTCTAAGTCTTGTAGCACAATGAGTAACTGATTGTATATTTTCTTTTCCGCCTACATTTTTTATAACTTCACTTGCTATGTACTCATAATTTAATTTAGTTTTTTCTTTCATTTGTGAATTCCCCTTTCATATCCAACCCTATTTGTACGCGCGTTCATTGTTTCATATTGAATACAATTACATTATAATTACCTTATTGAACTAAGTCAACCATATTTTGAAAAATATTATTCCTTTGAAAACAATATAACTATTTATTAATCACAAATTGCTTACTTTAATAAATCATTGTATAATTATTTATGTTTCATATATTACAAAGAAAGAGGGTGAACAAAATGATAAGTATGAAGGACGTTGCTGACAAAGCTAATGTGTCTAGAGCAACTGTTTCTCGTGTATTAGCAGGACATCCTTCTGTAAAACCAGAAACAAGAAAAATTGTTTTGCATTGGGTAAAAAAATTAAACTATCAACCAAATATTGTTGCACAAACTTTAGCTGGTAATAAAACAAATATTATTGGAGTTGTTTTACCTGAAATTGCAAATCCTTTCTTCACAGAAATACTGGCAGCAATTGAGAATCAAGCTTCCTATCAAGGCTATAATATAATTCTTTGCTGTACTAATAAAAATAAAGATAAAGAAAAAAGCATATTAAATCAGTTAAAAAGTAGAAAAATTGATGGAATAATATGCGTTCCTGTATCTTCTACACATAGCTGCCCTTACTATAAACAACTGGATATACCAGTTATAACTATTACAAAAAAAATGCAAGGTTTTAGCTCTGTATCCATATCTCATTATGATGGTGGTAAAAAAATTGCTCAGCATTTCCTTGATTTAGGATATCAAAAGATAGGATACATAGGTCCTACTAAAACATCTACTTCTGCAATTAAATTTGCTGGATTTAGTGATTATTTAAATAAAAGAGGCTTAGAATTAAGTGATATTATTGAAAATGAGGCACCAGAAACTATTGAAAATATAACTGTATATGATGCAGTTATTGAGTATATATCAAAAAATGGATTAAATAGTGATGCATTATTTGCAAATGACGATGCTACAGCTTGCGATGCTATAAAAGCATTATGTAAGTTAGGATATAGGATTCCTGAAGATGTAGCAGTTGCTGGATTTGATAATTCCTTGATTTCAAAAAAAATGAATCCAAGTATATCTTCTTTATCACAACCACTAACAGAAATAGGAAAAAAAGCTGTTGATCTACTGATTGAGGCTATGGACTATGATAATTCTAAAATTGAAGAGTATGAGCTAGATACAAGAGTTATATCTAGAGAATCCACTATTACTACAAGGAAAATTAAATAGAAAAATGTTTTTATAAAATTAATAATATGCCCCTCTTTATAGTAGACAGTTAAAATAATAAGACTGTAACTATAGAGGAGCATTTTATTATATAAAGAAAAGATTATTTAAGTTCAATACTTAATTTTTAGATAATTTATTTCAAGTTTAAGTTTTTTAGCTCATACTCTAAGAAAGTATATATTTCTCAATTCCAACTGCTACCCCATCATTATCTACTGTATCTGTAACTTTTTTCGCATATTTTTTCACTTCATCTTTAGCATTTCCCATAGCTATCCCACAGCCAACCGTTGATAGCATCTCTATATCATTTCTCTCATCCCCAAAAGCATAACTATTTTCAACTGGAATATCTAAATATTTTAATGCTGTTAATATTCCACTGGCTTTAGTATTCCTTTTAGGATATAGCTCAAAAGACTTTATATCCATACTATGTGAGTGATCAAATCCAGGATTCCTCTCAATTAATGATAAACAGAAATCTACTGCTTCATCATTTGGACACATCATTTCTATTTTATAAACATCAATATCACCTAAATTATAATCACTTTTTATAAGAGTTCTAGATATACCCAATCTTTCAAAAAAGTTATAAAACTCTTTACATCTATCTTTCATATACGAATAATATTCCCCTTCTAATATGTATTGAATATTTAATCTATCAAACTCTTCAACTGTACTTTTTATAAACTCTTCATCAATTGAATCTTTATAAATAACTTTATCATTAATTATAACTTGAGCTCCATTAGTTAAAACAAAACCATCAAACCCCAAATCTAATATAGCTTGTCCTAAAAATGCATATGGTCTTCCACTTGCAATAAATATATAATCTCCATTAGCTTGTAACTTACGAATAGCCTCTTTAACTCTAGGACTTATTTCAGTCATTCCCTCGTTACAATGTAATAAAGTTCCATCAATATCAAAAAACACTGCCTTTTTCATCATCTTCTCCTCTTATCACCTTATTGATTTTTGATGTCATTTTATATACGATATTTTTATTATATCTTTACAAAATCATTACTAATTATATCATAAGTATTATAATTATTTATTATATATAAATTAATACTTTATTCTACGTGTCATATTTCTATTCTAAAAACTCTATAAATATAATAATAAAATGATAATTGATGGATTATGTTGTCTTAGAGGAATGCGTTTATCTCTTATAGGATTTGATATATTATTTTATGCATTTAACAAAAGCGTGTTGAAACTATTTGTACCTCTTTAATATTATTGAAGATAAATTATTTGCCTTCTATTCTTCGGTATGAATACTATATGATATTTACTACTCCATTTACTATGTGCCAAACTACTATTATCCATATTGGATACTTCATTGTATTATAGTCGTGGTCGGTAAACCTACTATATTTTACAACGAAGTTTTTTTATTTCTACTCATCGCTAAAAGCTTTCCGGAACCACAGGTCGAACCTGTGGTATTCTAAATACAATAAAATCAGGACCACCCGTCAAACGGGTGGTTTGCTCTGCGCCTATAAGGCTCTGTTACTGGCTGTGCTACTCGCACGTCGAACGGTTTGCCAACCGCATATTTTCACTGGCTACCCCTAAAGGGGCTTTATTACTTGCCTTTCTTTACCGGCTCACCCGTAAACGGGTCTATATATTCTTTTAAACTTATTTGTTCATAAGCTAAATCTTCTTGAATTTGATTTTTTATATATTCTTCTATCACTTTCTTATTTCTTCCTACTGTATCAACATAATATCCTTTGCACCAAAACTGCCTATTTCCATATTTATATTTTAAATTTGCATGTCGGTCAAATATCATCAGCGAGCTTTTTCCCTTCAAATATCCCATAAATTGTGAAACACTCAATTTGGGTGGTATACTAACAAGCATATGTATATGATCTTTGCATGCATTTGCTTCTATTATTTCTACACCCTTTTGATCGCATAGCTTTCTCAATATTGCTCCTATATCAGCCTTTATTTTCCCATAAATTATTTGTCTTCTATACTTTGGTGCAAAAACTATATGATATTTACAATTCCATTTGCTATGTGCTAAACTACTATTATCCATATTGGATACCTCCTTGTATTATAGTTGTGGTCGGCAAACCTACTATAATTTTACAACGGAGGTTTTTTTATTTCTACTCACCGCTAGAAGCTTTCCGGAACCACAGGTCGAACCTGTGGTATTCTAAATACAATAACCCTCGACAATACATTTTTGTATTGTCGAGGGTTTCATGGTGGAGGCGAGGGGTCATGTGCATCCATTATTTCTATATGGCACTGACTATATCTTCTACTATTATCAAAATAGTAGCCTGGCATATTATAGAAGCTTAGTATAGTTTATATCTTCTATCCTAGTATTCCATAGATTACTCCTTAGGAACCTATAAGTCGATACGAGGCTGTTGAATTTCTTCACATACCTCTCGGTATTGCCGTCAGCATTCTCTGTTACGGTTTCACCGATAAAGCCAAGTTATCACTTAAACATCACTGCTTAAGGCGACTTTCTTTCAAAATCGAACCCCTGTCCGAAAGCAGACCAGCCTGACTTTCTACGAGCGTAGTTTGTGACTAAAATTTCGGTCCTTAGTTCGCTCACAAACAAACTCCTAATTCCCTAGCTTCATAAATACCCCTCTAGCTCAAAGCTTTGCTAGACTTCGTTCCCTACTTTAATGACACCAGCTACCCAAGACGTAGGCATCCTGGACTGATGAGCAAGCTATATTAAGCTGCTAATGCAAAATTGTCTTCTGCGTTTATATTTAGTGCATAGCTTATTAACGAGTCGTCCATGCTTTACTCGGCCCGCTTATCAAACCCATCTTACCCCCGTCGAAGCCAAAACGCCCCCATGTTAGGTTAATAGGTCATAAACGCTTTTACCTATTCAATTTTCAATTGATGATTAACATCGTGACTTTATTATAAAACATACAGTTTCAACTGTCAACTTAACTACGCTATTAAACCCTTGGAAAACTATTAATATTATTCTTTTAAAAGAAATTTTACTCTTATATAAAACAATTTTTCTAAATAAACCATAAATTTTTATATAATTTTAAATTTAATAATTTTTATAATATTTACTTTAAATAAAAGCTCTTGAAATTATTGTCGAAAGATGCTATTATAAACAAGCAGTTGGTACGTTAAAGTGCTAATTACCTGTAGGGTCTAGTTTGTCCTTCGCCGGATGCTAGACTCTACTTTATTTTTAAGATAAAAATTTAAATGTTATCCACACAAACAAAAAACAATCCACACTTTAATTCACATATTTTCCAAATACTTGTTTATAAGTGTATAACTTAATTTTCATTAGATAAAATAATTATAAACTCTGAACCCTCATTAACTTCACTGAAAACTTTTATTTCTCCACCATGTGCATTTACAATAGATTTAGATATTGTAAGTCCCACTCCCATTCCTTTTTCATTAGCGCCTCTTGATTTATCTACTCTATAAAAACGTTCAAATATATTTTTAAGTTCACTTTCAGGTATACCAATTCCACTATCTTTAATACTTATATTAACATTGTTATCTTTCATAAAAGCTTTAACATATATCTTACCATTTCCATTATTATATTTAATAGCATTAGATAGTATATTTATAATTACTTGTGCAAACTTTTCTTTATCAATTATCACTTCTAAATCTTCTAATTGATATTTAATTCTTATATTCTTTTCAAGTGCTTTTCCTTCATAGTTATAAACAATAGTTTTTATATAATCTGTTAAATTAACTACTTCTTTATTCAAACTATTTTTTCCAATATCAAATTTAGCTAACTTTCTTAAGTCATCAACAAGATTTGTAATTCTTGTTACTTCTTCATTTATACCATTAAGCCTTTCATTAGTAGGTTCCCAAATTCCAGCAATAATTGTATCTAAATGTCCCTTTATACTTGTAAGTGGTGTTCTAAGCTCATGAGCTATATCTGCAGTTAATTGTTTTCTTAAGCTTTCCTGTTCATTCAATTCATTAGATAATTTATTTATAGAATTTATTAGATCATTAATTTCACTTATATTACTCTTATACGTTACTTCATTTTTATAATTGCCCTCACCTATAAATTTTGTCATCTTTGAAACCTTAGAAATTGGATTAGCTATAGACTTAGATATTATTATTGAAATTATTATAATACTACCTATAGAAATAACACCTATTACAGCTATAATTCTATTAGCTGCATTAAAAAATTGAACATCATTTTCCATATAATAAGTAGAAGCATAATGACCTATATAAGCATATCCAACTGAATTTCCATCAATATCACAAATATCAACTTTAACTTCTTCAAAATAGTTATTCCATTTCTTTTCTATACTCTGCATATTTTTACTTACTTCATTTAAAGTTTTATCTGATAGCACCTTCTCATCTTCAAATACACTCCATACTTTATTATTATTTTCATCATATATTTCAATTGCAATACCTTTTCTTATATAATCTATCCCTAAATTTTCTATAAGTTCAATATCCCAATTATCATTTAAATATATACTTTTTAAATCAAATTCAATTAAATGATTTATTTCTACTTTATTGCTATCATCAACATATTTTTCAAAAGAATTTTTAAAATTTATATTTACAAAAAACCTTATAGCTATAATTGTTACAATCATTATAAAAGTGAAAGATATTATAAGTTTACTATTTATTGATTTTAATTTACTTCTATAATCCAAATCTATATCCTACCCCATATACTGTTTGAATTATTCTTGGGTTTCTTGAGTCAATTTCTATCTTTTGACGTAAATTCTTTATATGACTATCTATAGCCCTATCACCTTTTTCATAATATCCTTCAATAGTACTTTCTAACAATTTCTCTCTTGAATATATCTTCTTTGGGTTATTTATTAATATAAGTAATATCTTATACTCTGTATTAGTTAAAATTACTTCTTCACCTCTAACCTTAACTTCATGAGTTTCAGTATTTACTTCTAATTCTTCACCATAACTTATTATTTTTTTATTATAAAAACTACTACTTCTTTTTAAAATAGCTTTAACTCTTAATACTAACTCATTTATATTAAAAGGCTTACAAATATAATCATCACAACCTAGCTTAAAGCCATCTATCCTATCTTCATCTTCTATTCTAGCAGTCAGCATAATTATAGGAACTTCCGACTTTTTTCTTATATATTCACATATTTCTTCTCCACTTATATATGGAATCATTCTATCTAATATTATTAAGTCATATTTTTTTGAATTTATCTTATCTATGGCACTATTTCCATCATAAGCAACATCTGTATAATAACCTTCATTATCTAAGAATGCCTTTATAAATTCACATATTTTCTTTTCATCATCAACTATTAATATGCTAATCACACTAACCTCCAAAAAATTTTTCTCTTTAATATTATAACCATGCTTCTTATAATGTTTAAAGCTAATATTATGAAATAATATATATTTAAAGTTTTAATATTATATATAAATATCTAAATAAAAAGTTTTCACTAATTTTTTAAAATTATTTTCACTATTTTTGTTGAAATGAAAAAAATTTTATGGTATATTGTAAACATATTCACGAAAAACTTTTTCATTTTTATTGCAATAACGAAAATAATTTTATAAAATAAGGGAGGATATTATGTTTAAACAGCTTCAAAAAATCGGAAAATCATTTATGTTACCAATTGCAATATTGCCTGCAGCTGGTTTATTATTAGGAATTGGTGGTGCACTATCAAACCCTAATACTATACAAGCCTATCCATTCTTGGATATTTCTTGGTTACAAGGTATATTTAAAATAATGTCATCTGCTGGAGACGTAGTATTTGGTAATTTAGCACTTATAATGTGTATAGGTCTTTCAGTTGGTCTTGCAAAAAAAGATAAAGGTACTGCCGCACTAGCTGGTGCTGTTGCATTCCTTGTAATGAACGCATCCATTAAAGGGATGATTGGTGCTTTCAATCCTACTGTTGAATCAATCGATACAGGTGTTGTTGGTTCTATAGTTATAGGTTCATTAGTTGCATACTTACATAATAAATATCACAACATTCAATTGCCTGCAGTACTAGGATTCTTTGGTGGATCAAGATTTGTCCCAATAGTTTCTTCATTCTCAGCTATTGGTGTTGCTGCAATCTTTTTCTTAATCTGGCCTACCTTCCAAGGTTGGTTGGTTAATGCCGGAAATGCTATTGCTAACTTAGGTCCTATAGGAACTTTCCTTTACGGATTCTTATTAAGATTAACTGGTGCCGTTGGGTTGCATCACATGATTTACCCATTATTCTGGTATACAGAACTAGGTGGAGTTGCTCAAGTTGCTGGTCAAACTGTAATTGGTGCACAAAATATATTCTTTGCTGAATTAGCTGACCCAAATCACGTAGGTTTATTTACAGAAGGTACTAGATTTTTTGCTGGACGTTTTGTAACAATGATGTTTGGTCTACCTGCTGCTTGCTTAGCAATGTATCACTGTGTTCCAAAAAATAAGAAAAAAACTGTTGCTGGTTTATTCTTAGGTGCTGCAATCACATCATTTATAACTGGTATTACAGAACCAATTGAATTCATGTTCTTATTCGTAGCTCCTTGGCTATATGTAGTACATGCTTTCTTTGATGGATTAGCCTTCTTCTTAACAGATATATTAAATGTATCAATTGGAAATACATTCTCTGGTGGGTTAATTGATTTTTCACTATTCGGTATATTACAAGGTAACGAAAAAACAAACTGGATTTATGTAATATTAATAGGTATTGTATGGGCTATATTATACTATGTAACATTTAGAGTCTTAATCACTAAATTCAATGTTCCTACTCCCGGTAGAGAAGATAACAATGAAGAAGTCAAAGTTATTACTAAAGATTCTATGAGTGAAATTGCTGCTGAAATCTTAGCTGCACTTGGCGGAAAAGAAAACTTAGATGATGTTGATGCTTGTATTACAAGATTAAGAGTCGCTGTTAAGGATGTAAGCAAAGTAGATAAAGATAAGATAAAAGCTCTAGGGGCTACTGCTGTCCTTGAAGTTAAAGGTGGAATTCAAGCTATATTTGGAGCAAAAGCAGATCCTCTAAAACAAAAAATTAATGAAATAATCGATAAAGAATAATTTATAAGGAGTGAAAGTAATGAATAAAGGATTAATTGTATCATGTCAAGCACTACCAAATGAACCACTACATAGCTCCTTCATAATGGGTAAAATGGCTTTAGCTGCTAAGGAAGGTGGCGCAATTGGCATACGTGCTAACACTGTAGCTGATATTAAAGAAATAAAAGCAGAGGTTGATTTACCTATAATTGGAATAATAAAACAGGATTATGATAATATGATTCCATATATTACTCCTACAATGAAGGAAGTTGATGCATTAGTTGAAGAAGGTATAGATGTAGTAGCTTTAGATGCAACTATAAATCAAGATGAAACCTTCCTTAAGGAGGTTATCTCTAAGTATCCTAATCAAAAGTTTATGGCTGATATTTCAACAGTTGAAGAAGGTTTAAGAGCTGAAAAATTGGGATTCCACTTTGTAGGAACAACATTAATTGGCTATACTAAACAATCTAAGGGTATGAATAACTTCCAAGTTCTTTCTACACTAATTAAAAAATGTAAAGTTCCAGTTATAGCTGAAGGTAATTTTGATACTCCTGAAAAAGCTAGAAAAGCTTTAGAAATGGGAGCTTATTCAGTTGTAGTTGGTAGCGCTATTACTAGACCCCAACTTATAACAAAAAAATTCAGCGAAGAAGTTCAAAAGGCATTATAAGATACTTATATATAAGAGATGGAGACTATTATGACTCTATCTCTTATTTTATAAAAAAAAGATTTATGGTATCATTAAATATATCACTTTACGATGGAGGGCTTTAATTGAATATTATATGCGAGATACAACAAAAATATAATAACTTTTCGGATAAAGAAAAATCTATTGCTAATTATATCTTACATCAACCTGATATGATTAAAAATATAAACATAATAGAATTAGCTAAAATAACAGGAACTTCTAGTTCTACTATTACCAGATTCTCAAAAAAAATTGGCTGCGATAGCTTTGTTGAAATGAAAATGCAGATTAATTTAATCACTAATGATAACAAATCTATCGATAGCGCTAGTATTTTTTCAAGCGTCTATAACCATTACAATGAAGTAATTGAAAGAACAAATTCACTTATAGATAAATCTGCTATACTTAATATAGTTGAAGAAATTAAAAAGGCCAATAAAATCTATCTATATGGAGTTGGTAGTTCTGGTTTAACAGCTACTGAAATGATGCAAAGATTAATAAGAATGGGGTTTAACGTACATTGTATTTCAGATTCTCATATGATGATTATTAATAGCTCAATAACATCTCCTGAAGATCTTGTTATAGGTTTCTCTATATCCGGTGAAACAAAAGAGATTGTAAATGCCTTAAAGGTTTCTAAAAAAAACGGATCTAAAATTGCTTGTATAACAAGCTTTGATGAAAGTTTAATAACAGCTTATTCAGATATAATATTAAAAGTTTATAACACTCGTTTTATAGGTAGACATAAATTTATAAACTCTCAGTTCTCAACTATGTATCTTGTCGATTTAATATCTACTGTATTATTAGAAGATAAAAACTTAGAAGAAAAAATGCAAATAACTATAGATGCTATAATAAATTCATAAAAGGGATGATGTAAAACTCATCCCTTTTACTAATATTATATTCCTAAAAGTAATCTTGCAAAACCAAAATAAACTACTAATGCAAAAGCATCTACTATTGTTGTAATAAGTGGACTTGCCATTATTGCAGGATCTAGTTTTAATTTCTTTGATACTATAGGTAAAACTCCTCCTACAACTTTTGCTAATACTACAGTAAAGAACAAGCTTGCACATACTGTAAGTGAAATCATAAAGTCTGCGCTAGTAAAGAAGTATAATCTTAAAAAGTTTACTACAGATAAAATAGTTGCAACTACAATACTTACTCTAAATTCTTTAAATATTACTTTAAAGAAATCTTTTGTAGTAATTTCTCCAAGTGCCAATCCTCTTATAACCAATGTAGATGATTGTGATCCTGAGTTACCACCAGTATCCATTAACATTGGAATAAATGATGCTAATATTACTACAGATTGAAGAACATCTTCAAATCCCTGTATTATTGATCCCGTAACTGTGGCGGATATCATTAATACTAAAAGCCATACTATTCTATTTTTTGCTAATGTTAAAACTGGAGTTTTTAAATATTGCTGTTCACTCGGCTCCATTGCAGCCATTTTTTGAAAATCTTCTGTATTTTCTTGTTCAATAATATCTACAATATCATCTACTGTTATAATTCCAACCAACCTATTTTCAACATCTACCACTGGCATAGAAATCAAATCATAAGTTTTAAATAAATCAGCTACTTTTTCTTGATCTTCAAAAGTTTTAACAGAAACTATATTAGTCTCCATAACATCTGAAACCAATATATTTTCATCACTTAAAATTAAATCTTTTAATGATATAATTCCTTTTAATCTCCTTTTCCTATCAATTATAAAACAATTATCTAATGATTCTTTATTTACACCAATTCTTCTTGTATAATCTATAGCTTCCTTTATAGTCATACCTTCTTTAAAATCTATGAATTCTATGGTCATAATAGCACCAGCAGAATCCTCTTCGTATTTTAAGAATTGATTTATTAGCTGCCTCTTTTCTAATGAAGTATTTGAAATAATTTTTCCAACTATATTAGCAGGTAACTCCTCTATTATATCTACTGTATCATCTAGAAATAAATTTTCAATTATTTCTTTTATTTCATCATCTGTGATTAATTCAATTATCTTTTGTTGAGATTCTTTATCTAAATATGAAAAAACTTCTGCTGATGTATCTTTAGTTAATAATCTAAATACTACTACTAAAGATTTATCATCTAACTCTTCCATGCTCTTTGCAATATCAACGCTGTTCATTCTTTGTAATACTTGACTTAATTCACTAATATTATTATGTCTAATTACTCTTAATAATTCTTGTGCCATAATTTCCTCCTTTAGAGTTCATATACACACAAATTAATCTATAATAATTATTGAGAGTAAAATTATTTGTTATATATATGAACTACTTATCCTATTAAATATCTTTATTTCATTATTTTCTAGGGGTATATCATCCATATAAATCACGCTCCTCATTTAATCTACATTTTCATTATATAAAATAATTGTGGAGAAATTATGAGTTTGTTTATTTCCTATATTTAAGAATAAAAAAATGATAAGACCTATGCTATCATAAGCCTTACCATCTTTAAATATTATACATTATTAATTATTGTTAAAAACTTTTATACTAATCAGTAAATATAAAATCTACTTTTCATAAAACTATTTTTTATTTTTCTTTTTTTTACCTACCAATAACATACCAGCAGCTGTAGTAACTACACCAACTAAACCTATTATACTTTCTTTTCCTGTTATAGGTAACTTATTATTTGAATTTCCAGAAGTATTTTTATCTTGTGATATATTTTCATTATCTGAAGTATTTACATCTACTGATGTATTTCCGTTTCCAGAAGTATCTCCATTACCTGAGTTACCTCCATTATCTGGTTTAATTTCATCATCTGATGTATCTCCATCCTCTGGAGTCTCTCCATCACCTGGTTTGTTTTCATCTCCTGGAGTATCTCCGTCACCTGGTTTGTTTTCATCTTCATCTTTAGATATAATTTCTTCTATCTTAGTTTCAAATAAACTTGCATTCTCTAAATCATTTGATATTTTTATTTCTATATACGCTTCATCAACTGCTTCATTCTTAATAGCTTTTATAAATCTAGATATAAAAGATGTGTTTTTAACTTTTATTTTATAAACTGTAAAGTTTCCATCTATATATTTTTCTTCTAATATACCATCCAACTTCTTAATATCATTTAAGAATCCACTAAATTCTTCTACAGTTACATCTTGCACTTCCACTTCTAATGGAGAGTCAATTTTACCTGAACCTGTTATAGGTGTAACAACATTAGTATCTATAACATTCTCTATAAACTCTATTACATTTTCCTTGTACTCTTCTATATTTATAGTAATACTATCAGATTTATTGCTTCCATCTTTAGTTGTTGCTGTTATAGTTACTTTTCCTTTTGCTTTCGCTATTACTTTAACATCATTTCCTATAACTTCTATTGATGCTATATTCTCATCACTTGTTGTCCATTCTATATCTCTTACTTCTGCTTCTTCATTTATAGTTGCAGTTAAGATTTTATTACTTCCTACATATAAGCTATCTATTTTATTATTTATGGTTATACTTTCTGCTAATACAACATCTTTTTTTACTGTTACTTTTATTGTTTTTGTAGCTTCTCCACCATTATTATCTTTTACTTTGTATGTAACTTCATATTCTCCTGGAGTTTTTTCATCAACAGTATTTTTTAAAACTTCTATTTCAGTTATTTTTCCATCTTCTTTATCAGTTGCTGTTACTCCAGTTAATGGATCAAAACTTTCTCCAACCTTTATAACTTTATCTTCAGCATTTATTACCGGTGGTTCATTTACTATTACTTTTATTGTTTTTGTAGCTTCTCCACCCTTGCTATCTTTTACTTTGTATGTAACTTCATACTCTCCTGAAGTTTTTATATCAACAGTATTTTTTATAACTTCTATTTCAGTTATTTCTCCATCTTCTTTATCACTTGCTGTTACTCCAGTTAATGGATTAAATTCTTCTCCTAATTGTATAACCTTATCTTCAGCATTTATTACTGGAATATTATTCTCTTCTGGTTTAACTTCTTCTTCAGATATAATCTCTTCTAATTTAGTTTTTAATAAATCTGCATTTTCTAAATCATTTGATATTTTTATTTTTATATACCCTTGATCTAACTCTTCATTCTTAATAAAATTTATAAGTTTAGATATAACTGATTTATCTTCAACTTTTATTTCATATACTGTAAAGTTATCTTCTGTATATTCTTTTTCTATTTTTGCATTTAACTTCTTAATATCACTTAAGAATCCACTAAATTCTTCTACAGTTACATCTTGCACTTCCACTTCTAATGGAGCCTCAATTTTACCTGAACCTGTTATAGGTGTAACAACATTAGTATCTATAACATTCTCTATAAACTCTATTACATTTTCCTTGTACTCTTCTATATTTATAGTAATACTATCAGATTTATTGCTTCCATCTTTAGTTGTTGCTGTTATAGTTACTTTTCCTTTTGCTTTCGCTATTACTTTAACATCATTTCCTATAACTTCTATTGATGCTATATTCTCATCACTTGTTGTCCATTCTATATCTCTTACTTCTGCTTCTTCATTTATAGTTGCAGTTAAGATTTTATTACTTCCTACATATAAGCTATCTATTTTATTATTTATGGTTATACTTTCTGCTAATACAACATCTTTTTTTACTGTTACTTTTATTGTTTTTGTAGCTTCTCCACCATTATTATCTTTTACTTTGTATGTAACTTCATATTCTCCTGGAGTTTTTTCATCAACAGTATTTTTTAAAACTTCTATTTCAGTTATTTTTCCATCTTCTTTATCAGTTGCTGTTACTCCAGTTAATGGATCAAAACTTTCTCCAACCTTTATAACTTTATCTTCAGCATTTATTACCGGAGGCTCATTTACTGTTATTACTATTGTCTTTATAGCACTTGCTCCCTCAGTATCTGTTACACTATATGTAACTTCATATTTTCCTGATACATTTATGTTAACTTCATTTTTTATAACTTTTATCTTTGTAGTTATATTTCCTTCTTCTTTATCACTTGCTGTTACTCCATCAAGTTCTTTGAATTCTTCTCCTAATTGTATAACCTTATCTTCAGCATTTATTACTGGAATACTATTTATTAAAGATGCTTTAGGATTTACAATAACTACACTTTGAACTCTAGTTGTTTTATTCCCACTATCTGTAGCACTATATATAACTTTATAAACACCTGCTATCTTTGTATTTACATTGCTCTCAACAACTAATTCTATATCATCATCTTCATCTTCTACAGTAACATTTTTCTTTGGATCAAAACTATCTCCTACTGTTAAAGTATGATCTGTAACACCTTTTATTACTGGTGCTTTATTCGCTTTTACACTTAATGTTATAGTTTTAACTGTTGTTCTATTACGACTATCAATAGCTGTATATGTTATAGTATATTGAGTATCTTCTTCTGGATCTAAGTTAAGCTCTTCATTTGACGTAACTTTAACCTCTACTGAATTTCCATTAATATCTACAGCCTTAACTCCAGCCATTAAATCAAAAGCTTCTCCTGCATTTATGCTGACATCTTTAAGCTCATTTCCATCCTTAGTAATGGTAGGCCCTTGAACTACTGCATTAACCTTAACTTGTACTTTTAAAGTCTCTGATTTACCACCGAAACTATCTGTCGCTGTAATATATAAATCATAGAATCCTTCTTCAGTTCCCTTAAATTCTTTTATAGCTTTATCATTTACATCTTTAACTTCTAAAGTTACTTTATCATTTTCTGCATCTTCTATTTGTAACCCTTTTTCTTTTAAATTATCTAATGTTAATTGAAGTGTTTCTCCTTCATTAATTTCTATATAAGAATTTTCATTAATTTTTACAATAGGGTTTGTATTTATAGTTAATTGTTCATTTGCAACACTTACACCTTTAACATATTCTCTATTTGCACTACTTACATATTTATATTCAGAACCTTCTTCATTTGTTATACTATACGTTCTTGATTCATTATTAGATGTTGCAACTAAATCTAACTCAAAAATTTCAACTTCATTACCCTTCTTAGGTATCGAATCCTCAGCTGTTATTAAAACATTTATTGTGTTTGTTTCTTTATTATAAGTATAATCTGTTATTATTTTATCTGAATTATTCTGATTTATTAAATCTTTTATTATAGGAATATTATTTTCCTCTTTTAAAACTACTCCTTCTAACTTTAAACTAAATTGAAGAGCTTTAGGAATGTCTTCTATATTATCTAAAGATACTTTAACTGTATCAGAGTCTACTTTTTCTACATCTAATATAAAGTTATTCTTTGTACTTTCAGAATTACTATTTATAACTTTTGGTGCTGCATAAGCTATTGCAGCAGTTGAAGTTGCTGCTAATGTATATGCTAAAGCCGTCTTTACAGTTGGCTTTACCTTATTCTTTTTCATAATCTATCTCCTTTCTACTTTAATTGAGGCTATCTCAAAAGAGATAACCTCTTTTAAATGAAAATATTTTTACTATAAATTTATTTTCTATTATTGAATACATCTTGAATAGTATCGCTACCTACTTCTACAACCTCATCAAAAGAACTTGATAATAATTTTGCTTTTGAACTATTTAATTCTATTGATGGTAATTGACTTAAATCTTCCGGTAAATCATATAAGAATGTATCACTTACTAGTCTTTGACCTACTGGCGCATTGTTACTATCTAACTTATTATATCTATAAAGTTCAGCCTTTATCTTACTTCCTTCAATATTTCCACTTTCTTTTTGTTGCTCTGGAGTTATCCAATATATCCAACTTCCCTTAGCAACTTCTCCTAATGCTGAATTCTCTGGTAAATTTGCTAATAAAATTACTTGTGCTTCTCTAGCAAAATTATCATCATTTTCATTTATTACTAGAGGTACATTAAATGCTGGATCACCTTTATATTCACCAGTAACTATTATAGAACCTGCAGGTATAGTCTTTCCTTCTGCATAAGTATAATCTGTCTTTAAAATACCTACACCATTTTCATAAACTTTATTACCATTATCTATACCTATTTCTATGTTATCTCCAGTTGGTCCTAATATATCAATTTCTGCTATAGATATAGCACTAACACCCTTAGCTACTAACTTAACATACTGTGCATCATATGCCCATAACTGAGTATTTAAATTGCTTCCTGTCTCATTGAAATAAATTGTATTTTCCTTAGTTGTATCAAACTCCCCTGAATGAGCCTTAGACCACGTATTTCCATCCTTGCTTACCCAAACTTCATATTTACTTATTGGTGCATATGTAGTATCTGAAGTTTTACTAAATAAACTCTTTAATGAGAATTTCTTTGTAGGTGCTTGTCCCGGATTATATTTTAATCCAATAACAGATTTAGAATTTCCTAAATCAATCGTTACGTATGGATCTCCTGAAACAACTGTACCACTATTATTAGTTGCCTTTGATGCAGTATAAATTGTCGATGGATCATTATCACTTATCTTTTTAATTTCTCCATCTTGAACTTGCCCATGTCCTGAATTCTCATCATGCACATCATTATCACTTATTGTATTAGTATCAAATACCCAATTAGTTTCAGATATACTTCCATCATGATTTACTTTTATGCTACCAATAGTTGTTTCATCTGTAACATTTAAATCATAATCATAAGCTCTAACCTTATATTTAAATGCTCTATTATTTACAGCATCTATAACATCTATATAGTTAGTTAATCCATTTTCTCCATCTTTATCTCTCTCTACGAATCCAACTACTACATCTTTAGTTCCTGTCGTTGTTGCTTCTGTTCTTATTATTTCATAACCTAAAATCTTATCTGAATCTTTTGTTACACTTAATGTTAATGGAACTTCCTTTTGATTTAAATATGATCTATCACTTAATTTATTTCCATTTTCATCAGTACCAAAACTTGCTGTTACCTTAGTATCTGAAGCCATCGTTATTGAACTAACATTATCCCCTGCTGCTAATCTAAGTCTTCTTGCTTCATCATTTAAATAGTAAATAGCTTTATCTTCCTTTGGATAGTTCTTTCCATTTAAATATGCATTAGTATTAGGGCTAGCTACTAATCCCCATTTTTCAAAGAATTCTCTTAAATCTTTTCCTGCAGCATCTGAAGCTCTCATTATAAATGTTTGAGCTGTTGAATCATATCCTGATTCTGAAGAGGCTACTCCATTTATTCTAGTAGCTCTATATAATTTAGCATAGAATGTATCATTTTCTAAATTATTATCTGCATTAATATCTAACATATTATAAGTATAATCATTGTCATATGCTAAATGTAATTGCCAGAACATTCCTAATCTAGCAAGACCATCACTTGCTAATCCTACACTATTAGAAGTTACCTTATCATAAACTTTTTTATATCCTGAGCCTTCTAATCTAGATTCATTTATATCATTAAATGTTTGAGTTATAAGTGCTAGAATATTATTAGTTGTTTCAGCATATGTTAAACCTGGTCTATCATGGACATGTCCAATTTCATGAGATATTCCCCATCCAAATAATTGTCCACTTTCAGAATTTGTTAAGTTTCCATTTGAATCAAATTTAAATGGAACACCTGACATAGTACCAGCAATAGAACCATAACCTATACCAACATGGTGTGATGATGCATACATAAATGCCCCTGTAAACATTCTTTGATATTTAATATTAATACGGTTTTTAGGTGCTCTATTTTCATTGTAATATTGCTTTTCACTCTTTCCACCAAGAACATCTAATTTCTTATCTGTTATTGTTCCATCTCCATCAAAATCTATTGCTTCTTCAAGTAAACCTTGTTGTGAATAAGAAATTTTCATTAATTGTTCCCAAGCAAGTAATGTATTATAAAGTCTATCTACTTGAGCATCTTCATCTCCTGATAATCCACTTTGTATTCCTGCAAGTACTTGGTCTGCTGCAAGAGAAAGTGTAATTCTCTCTCCTTCTATATCTGTTGCATTTAATATAGAAGTTTCTGGATCATATGTGTAAATATTATTAGAATTATCTTCTGTAGTAGCACTAGATGGATATCTATTCGGTAAAGAATTTACATAAGTTTTTAATTCACTAATATAAGTTCTTATTTTCTCTTTAACTTCAGCTTCTCTAGACTCATCATCTATAATATTATTTACATTTAAATGCGGTATTTCCGTTCCTCCGCTTACTCTTACTTTAAATGTATTATTATCTGCAAATCCACTCTTAAGACCTATATATAAATTTCCACCTTTTTCATAGTTCATATCAAAACCAGTTTCAGGTATTTCAATTTCATTTTTTCCTATCTTTAACTCTTTTATTACTTTATATGCAGTACCACTTTCAGCATTAAATTGAGTCAATACTAAATCAAATTTTGTATCACTTCTATTTGGGCTTCCTATATACAGAGTAACTTTATCTCCAGGTTTTACTGCCACACCTAGTGATTGATAATTATTTGTTTGACCTATAGTATTTTGAGCTCCTATATTATATATTGTTGAATCTAAAGTTATTATTTTATCTTGTAATGAAACTTCATTTAATAAATCTTGAGCTCTTTGTAAATTCTTTAATATTTCATCTTTATTTGGATGATATTCAAGATTTATTGGATCTATTGTATTTACCCTCTTAGTAAGATCATCTATCATTTGCTGAGTTACACCATCATTTAAAGATAATTTCAAATCATCAGCAAATAAATTATCTACATCACTTTCTAGACTATCATATTCATAGAACTTAACTTCTGCCATACTTACGGCTCTTCTGCCATATAAGTAGTTTACAGCTACTCCAACTTTAATTTTTTTAGTCTTTACTGGTTTTTCTAATACTATATTTACTACTTTATTATCATTACTATCATAAGAACTAGAATTTACTCTCTCCCATTTTCCAGTTTCTTCATTGTAATAATCTATTCTAGTCCACTCAGTAACTTCTTTTACATCCATTCTTCTTATGACTTTAATACTTCCAATATTAAACTCTTTATCAAATGTTATAATTGGACCATTACCTCCATAATCCCAATCCTTATATTCCCAATAAGTACTATAATCATTATCTACAATAGCATCAGCATCATCATAGCTTCCTACATTGAATTCTACTTTCTCTATATGATTAGTTATTTCATTTGTTCCATTTGCTGTATTTATAAGATTATAGTTAGTTGTTACTGGTGGTACTAACTTAGTAGTAGATCCAAGATAAACTTGTGATAATCCACCTGTTCCATGGTGATTTGTTGCTGTCATCATAATTTCATAGCTAGTTGTATCTTCTAATCCTGTTATTGTATATGATGTAGCTCTTATAAGGTCTGAACTATCAGTATCCCCTGCCGGTAAATTAGAAACCCCTGTTGGAATATTGTCTTCTAAATTAGAATCTATATATTTCTCTCCATTATCATTAGCTTTTAACCATTCCTTAGTTCCAACTTTTCTATAATATAATTCATAATCCTTTGCTTTTGCATGAGATTTCCATGAAACTTTAAGTTCTTTATATCCACCTTTTACAGTTAATCCTTCTGGACCTTCTGGTGCTGTTTCTGGTATTACTTGAACCTCTATTATAGAATCAGCTCCAAAATTACTACCATTATCTCCTGTTGCACTTTCACTTAACTTTCCTGACCCAGAATCCCAAGCTTGTGGTTGATAGTTTTCGTCAACATTATCTGCTTTACCATCTTTATCATTTGAATTATTAGTTAAGTTAGTATTTCCTGTTGCAGTTGCGCTATACCCCTCTTGCTCATCCTTATATCCACTCTTCCAATCACCTGATAATGATTGAATTCTAATTCTATAAATTCCATAAGGCGATACCTTTTCTATTCTTAGAGAATTTTCACTAGTCTTGTATGTACTAATTGAATTATTGCTTAAGTCCGTAACCTCTATTTCATATCCAGTTACATTTACTTCATGTTCCCAACCTATAGTCATAGCTTCATTTCCAACTGCAGTTGAGCTAGTAAATTTAGTTATAACTGGTATATTCATTTTAGGTTTTGGCATTTCTTTATAAACATTATTTAAAAACTCAACTTTTGCTATTTCAGTTAAGTTTTTATTACTTCTACTACCAGTAACTTTTATACTGATTTCACTTACCGCAACTTGTTTTCCTAAATCTATCTTTATAGTATCCATTTCTTTGCCATCAGCAGTTCTTGTTATAGATTTAGTTACATTATCTTCTCCAAACTTAACAGTTAAGTCTTTTCCATTCTCACCTGCTCCAGGTATAACAATTTCTCCACTAGATGGTGCATTTTCACTTGGAGCCTGTATAGTAATTTCATCAATTGTTGTTGAAGTTCTTGCTTTACCTGATAAATTTATAGGTATTTCTATAGGATTAGCCTCACTTATTTTACTTTTAGACTCTAATGATACTGTAGAGTTCTCATTTTTTAATATATTCTTAATATCTCCATTTACTGTTACCTTTTCACTATCTACATCTATACTAACATTATCTGGATTTATTATAGGATCTGTATCAACTATAATAGAAGTACCTTTAGTTTTATTAATATTTTGATGAACATAACTTAAATCAGTTATATCTACTTTTCCATCTCTATTTAAATCAAACTTACTGTCTGAAGACTTATCTTTTATAGCACCCTTTAGAATTTCATAATCCTCTTTATTTACTAAGTTATCTGAATTAAAATCTCCTGATATTAAAACTCCTGGATATTTTTCAATATTATCATCTTCAGTTTTTATTTCCTTTTCCTTAGTTCCCAGCAAAATTCTTTTAGAAGAGTTTTTTATTTCTATATCTTCTATAGTTGTAGTACCATATCCATTTCCTGATATTTCAATTGAATATGTTCCTAAATCAAGATTTTCAAAAGTTAAATGATAGAAATTTAACTCTGTGCTTCCTTCATTTAAAGTATTTCTATTATAACCTAAAGCTTCTAAAGAATATGTTATATCATCAAAATCATTTAATTTTCCACTAGTAACATCTGAACCTAATTTAACAGTAGCACTTTTTCCATCTTTAGTTATTTTTACAGATATATCTGTTTTTTCTGAGTTTACATGCTTTATAGGACTATCAAAATTAATATCTAATTCTAATTTCCCTGTCACCTTATATTCTTCTGAAACCTCTTGTGATTCATTACCATTTTCATCTTCAGTATCTATTATTTCAATATTCTTATCCGCTTCATTTTCGACAGCTTCTTCATTTATAATATCACCCTGAGAGCTTTCATTATTCTCTTCATTGATAGAATCATCAATAATAGATTCACTATTTTCTTCTGATATACCTTCTTGAATATCTGTTTTTTCATCTGCTATTGAATCAGAATTATTATCATCTAAATTCTCTAAAACAACTTCATTTACTTTATCAATTTCTTGACTACTAGTTTTAGTTTCTGCAAATGTAATACCTTGTACTTGACTTGTAATCAAAGCTACTGCTAACATAGCTGATATTTTTCTTCGATTCATATTTATCCTCCTTTATATACTTTTTTCTTCCTAAAATATAGCACATTTTCCTTTTATTTTTCAATACAATTAAATATAATCAAATACAATTTTATCTTTTTTATAAATTTAATATAATTTTAAAATATTTTTAATAAAAAAGTCATTTTTACTTCATTTTTTGACAAAATATCAATAAAAAAATGATAAGACCTATGTTTTCATAAGCCTTACCATCTTTAATATATTGTTCATTATTGTTGAAAATGTTAAAAAATCCCCAAATAAACTTCTATGGTGGTAAAAGTTTAAAATAGTTCAGAATTCCCTTATTTCAATTATACATGTTAATTTAGTAGTATCAACAATTATTTTATAAATTCCATTTTTCTATTATGGCAGTTCCATTTCCTCTTAATTTTAATAAATTATCTATAGAATCATTGTAAATTCTAGTAGTAAATACTTCTTCACCATTATTTAAGAATATTTCTAAAGAAGAATTATCAGAGAATATCCTTATTGAGTCAACAGCTTCAATCTCAACGGCTCTCATATCTCTTCCATAACCTGACTTTCCAAGTTCTAATTTAAATAATTTATTCTTAAATGAAAGCTTACAATCTTCTCTTAATTCAATTTCAAACTCATTAGATTCTTTGAAACTCATATTTAATTCAAAAGTATTGCTTTCAAATATATCTAAAGTAACTTCTTCATTTAAATATACTTCCTTTTTAATTGAGCTACCTTTTCTTAGCTTTTCTAATTCAACAACAGGTACTTGATATACCTTACTATCATTTAAAACTAATTCTCTAGGAATTGTTAGTTGATGTTGCCAGAAATTATCTATAGTTGGATTCTTATGCTCTATTGCATCAGGTACTCCCATCCAACCTATAACTATTCTTCTACCTTTAGAATCCTCAAAGCTTTGTGGTGCATAGAAGTCAAAACCTCTATCTATTTCAACAAATTCTCCAAGTTTAAGTTCTTTCTTATCATTAACAAAGTTTCCTATTGCATATCCACATTGATATACATTGTTATACTTATATCCATCAGCTTCAATACCTTGTGGTGAAAACATTAATACATCCTTATTACCTAGCTTAAATGTATCTGGGCATTCCCACATATAACCCATATTATTTAACTTACCTGCTGGTACTGAGTGGAATTCCCAATTATAAAGATCACTTGACTTATATAATAAAATACAACCTTTATCATCATTAGTTCTAGCACCTAGAACCATATAATAAACTCCATCTTCTTCCCAAACCTTAGGATCCCTAACATGTAAAGACATCTCTTCTGGGAAGTCTGTATTTCTTAAAAGCACCTTCTTTTCTGAGAAGTTTATACCGTCTTTACTAGTTACTAAAATAACATTTTGCTCTCTTCCAGTTAATATATAATCATGTTCTCCTTTATGCTTTACATTCCCTGTATAGAAGAAATATATAGTATCATCTTTAACAAAAGCTGATCCAGAATATACTCCATCCTTATCTTCAGCTATATCAGGATAAAGAGCTACTCCTTTATCTTCCCAGTTAGCTAAATCTTTAGATACAGCATGTCCCCAAAACTTTAATCCTCCCATTGGTGTTAATGGTGAGTATTGATAGTAACAATGATATTCTCCATTAAATTCACATAATCCATTAGGATCATTTATCCACCCTATAGGAGCCATTATATGATATTTATTTCTCCATTTATCACTATTCACAGCATCTAAATTTTTGTTAATACATTCATTTATTTGCTTATCGAAATCAATTTTTAACATACTTATCTCCCTTGTGCTAAAGCTAAAACTTCCTCTTTCGTTGGTAAAGCTCCTATAGCACCTCTTTTACACACTGTTAAAGCTGCTGTTGCATTTGAAAAAGTTAATATTTCCTTTACCTTATCCTCTGGTAAATTAACTAAACTTTCTAAAGTATTATCTCCTTCAGCAACTTGGTATAAAAATGATCCTATAAACGAATCTCCAGCTCCAGTTGTATCTTGAGCCTGTACTTTAAATGATGGAGAGAATACCTTTCTTTCTTTAGTTATAAATTCTGCACCATTAGTTCCCTTAGTGTATATTATAACTTCAACATCTCCTTGTAATAAGAAGTTTAATGCTTCAGTTTCATCAGCAATTCCAGTTATAAATTCTAATTCTTCATCACTTATTTTCACTATATTTGCAAAAGGTAAAAATTCTAAAATTGCTTCTCTACAAGCTTCTGGTGTTTCCCATAATGGTAATCTAACATTTGGGTCAAAGCTTATTAAGCAATTATGCTTTTTAGCAAATTCTATAGCCTTTCTATGAGCATCCTTTATAGGAGCATCTATTAAGCTAACTGAACAGAAGTGTAATATTCCACCTTCTGAAAAAACTTCTTCTTCTATTTCTGATGCATTTAATAGCATATCTGCACTCGGATTTCTATAAAATGAAAAATCTCTTTCCCCATCTTCCTTTAATGATACAAATGCTAATGCAGTATTTGCTTCTTTAGTTCTTAATACTTTTGAAACATCTACACCTAAAGGCTTAACTTCTTCTAATATATGATCACCAAACCCATCAATTCCAAGCTTAGTAATCATTTGTGACTTACCACCTAATTTTGAAACAGCTGCTGCAACATTAAGTGGTGCTCCCCCTGCAACTCTTAAAAAATTACTTACACCTTTTAATGCTACACCTTTTTCTTGTGGAATGAAATCAATTAACGCTTCTCCAATTGAAATTACCTTTTTCATATTTTCTCCTCCTTAAGTCTACATGTGGGAATATTCCCTCATACACAAAAAAATATATTTTAAAAATGAATTGCTATCCATCTTTAGAAATTCATAAATAAAAATATTTATGAATTTATTATATCATCTATCTTTTGTTCGTCTATATTTTTTTATTATAATATACAGCTTTTTATTTCTAAAAAAATAGACACCTATCAATCACTAAGTAATTAATAGATGCCTATTCTAATTTTTATTTATCTGTTATCAAACATATACATAACTTGTGCTATATAATTATTCTCTGTATCTTCATATCCTACATATACAGTATGCATAAATGCATCAAAATCTGTTGTTTCAAAAGAAACTACTCCATTTTCATCTATACACTCTTCTATATTAAGCGTAGTATCTTCTAGTGTTTTATTATTTCTAACAATTATTTGTGTTGGATTTAATTTTTCACCATTTTTATTTATAGCATCAAACTCTATAGTTACTTTATTATTTTGCTTCTTAAGAGTTCCTCCAACTATATTTTGATACATAGCTTGTAAATTAGATAATTTTTCTAAATATTTAAGTTTAGATAAATCTTTTATTTCATTATAATCTAAATTTAATGTTTCTAAATTTTTAGCATATTGTAAGCCTTCTAAATTTGAAATTCCATGTCCATTAGCATTTAATTCAGTAAGCTTATACATATCTCCTATAGTTATATCATCTGATGCTATGTTTAATGCTGTCTTAATAGCATTTTTTAAATAACTATCTGGAATTTCTATCACTTGTGATAAATCAACAGCTTCTTCTAACTTTTCATATGCTTCATTTAATTTAACAAATAAATTATCAACTTCTTCTTGAGTATATCCATTGGCTAATTCTGCATTAACCTCATCTAAAACAACTTTTAAGTTGTTATAGCTTTCTTCAGTATAACTCTCTTTATTTAAGTTATTAATATTTGTGATTAACTCATCTAACTGTGCTGTATTTATTTCAATACCGTCATTATTGGCAAAATGTAATTTAGCATCTCCCCATACACCGTGGTCTGAACCATTTCCATTTCCACCATCAGTTACAACAAGCTTCAATTCTTTAGCTCCATTAATATCTACTTCAACATATTTTTGACTATCCTTTGAATTCATTAATTTACTATCAAATTTCTTTTCACCATCAACCCAAACTTCGAAGCTTACAGAACCAACAGTTCCATACATTTGTCTATCTACACCAACATATGAAGTAAAGTATGCGTAATTTTTATCACTTAAATCATAAACTATTGTTGATGTTGAGTGAGCTCCTATACCTTTTTCATAAGATACTTCTTGTCCCTTTTGATTTGTTAATCTTAAAGCCTTTCCACTTATACCTACATTTTTTCTTGGAGCAGTATAACTATTATTAGTTGACTTCCAATCATACTCTGTTAAATAAGTGTAATCATTCATATCAACAACTGCAACAGTTCTTGTTTTTGTAGTTGTATTTCCGTCACTGTCCGTTACTTTATAAGTTAATTCATAGCTTCCAGCTTTACTAAAGTTTACTTCTCCAGTTACTTCAATTTTTTCTGTTAAATTTCCATCTTCTTTATCATTCGCACTATACTCACCATATATTTCTATAGGTTCACCAACTTTAGTTGATATAGATTTTGGTATATTTAATACCGGGAAAGAAGCTCTTATTATTTCTTCTGCTCTATTTAAATCAGCTTGGAAAAGTTCACTTGCCGGATGAGAGCTAACTTCTTCTCTTAATGCATTTAACTCTTCTAAAGTATTATAAGCTTCACTAACTTCAGTTTTATTACTGTCAGTAAATAATTCCTTTGTAATCTTATCTGCTAATTCATCACTCTTATAGAATGCTATTTCACTTAAACTAGCCCAGTTTTCATTAACCCCAATAAATTTAAATTTAACTCTTCTTACATTAGTTCTTTCTATAGGAAACTCTACAACATCTCCATTACCTGAAGTATATTCACCTTTTCCAGCTAATATGAAGTTATCTCCTTCAGCCTCACTTGAAACATATACTTCAAACTTATTAGCAAATCCCTTATAGTAAGCATCTCTTCTTGCTGCATAAGCCATTTTGCTAATATCTTGATTTTCACCTAAATCAACTATAACTTCATTCTTAAATGAAATACTATTCTCTCTATTTGTTTCCCAATATGTGTTCATATTACCATCTATGGCATTAGTTATTGCACTATTTGCGCTGTTTCCATAATTACCTGCATTATTAGTTATTGAAGCTACTGGTATTTTAAACTTCTCATTATATGCTTCTAAATTATTAAATGAACCATATTTTGATTTGTTTACTAGGAAGTTTTCATATACTGTTATATATGAAGTTTTTTCAACTACATTATTATCACTATCAGTAACTCTATAAGTAACTTCGAATCTGCCTAGTTTTCCTTCCTCATAATTATTTGAGATTATTTCAACTCTTGATGTTAAATCTCCATCTTCAACATCCATTGCAGTTACACCTTCATTAAAATCTACTGCTTCTCCTAATTTATAAGTTTTATCTTCAGCTTCAATAACTGGTTTCATATTATTTTTAATTAATTTAGGATTAGCTATCAATCCATGATCCCAAGTTCTTCCATTTCCACCATCAGCAACTTTTATTACTAACTCTTTTACTCCTTTAATTGGTGCACTTATATATACCATATTATCTGCATATTTTAGAACTTCACTATGAGCTAAAACTTCACCATCACCTAATATTTCAAAATTTACACTTGAATTATCTTGTGGTGCTATTTTGTTATCAACTCCAACTAAAGCCTCAAATCTATCATATTCTCCACCTGATAAATCATAAGTTATTGTACCATTTGCATGTATTGAAAATCCTTTTTCAAACTCTTTTACTTCTCCATTTACTCTCCCCTTTATATTAGAGTTTCTTCTTGGAGTTCCTTCTTGAGTTTCTACTTTTGTCCAAGCTGTATCTGATAAATAATCATAATCACTTACTACTTCTACATTTACTGTTTTTGTAACAACTATTTCACTATCAGTAATAGTATATTCTAATGGATAAATTCCTTTTTTATTTACATTTACTTCTCCATTTATAACAACATTAGAAGTTATATCTTCACCATTGTAATTTAATGCTTTAACTAAGTCTCTTGGGTTAAATTCTTCTTTAAGTCCTATACTTATTGTTTCTTGTTGTAAACTTAAACTTGGAGTTAAAGAGTTTACTACAACTTCTTCTGCCGTATTTAGCTTTTTATCGTAAGGCACAACAGTATAATTTACAGATTCTCCTATATTAGAATTTGTATCAATGAAACTATTAGTTGAAGTAAATCCTATTAATTCACCATCTTTAAATATTTCATAACCTAATACGTCATTTTTATACTCATCATTAACACTAAATGTTAACTTCACCTTTTCATTTTCCTTAAGAACATTAACAGTTAACCCTGGATTACCATTAAATCCTTCACCCTTATACTCTATATAGTCATAATTAGCATACCACGTTTTTATATCTGGCTTTGGATATTGTTTTAATAATTCCTTTGTTTCATCAGAAACCCAGAATCCATGTCTTTCAAAATGTTCACTTAAATCTAGTTCTAACGCTATACTAGAATATTTAGCTAATTGATTTAACTTATCATTTGCTGCATTTTCTGAATCTAAAACAACATTATTTTCTCTATATTGCTTATTTAATTTCCCCCAATATCCAGGATATATCATCTCTAATTGCCAGAAAACTGCTAATCTTTCAAAATATCCACCATCATAATGATTATTGCTATCTGTTGATATAACATTCTTAAAAACATGACTTTCAAATGGTATTCTCTTATTTGGCTTGTTATAATAATAAGATGAATTTTGAGGTATCATATTATTAGTAACTTCACCTAAGGTTCTTACCCCTATATCAAGCTTATGACCCATTTCATGGTCAACACCCCAACTACCCACTGTTGTTAACATGCTTACCATTACATCACCTTGAACACCTATATGTCCACCTGCAGCATACATATATCCAAATGGCTGTGCAAGTCTTATATTTTCTCTAGTGTATTTAATATCATTATTTTCATTACTTCCATCTAAACCATAATAATTAAATACCATATCCATATGATCATTATACATATTTACAGTGTTCATTGGTCCAAATTCTTGATTAATATAAGCTTCATATGCCCCTGTTGCAGTTCCTGTAAATACTAAGTGATCTGAAACAATTTCTACAACATCTATCATCTTTCTATCCATAACATCTGGATTAGCTTCTTTATCTGCATCAACTCTTGCTTTATAATCTTTTAAAAGCTCTAAAAACTCTTGCTCATCAGTATTTTTATCCATCATAGGGAATTGCTCACATCCAGATGCAAATCTTATTACTGGAGCTTTACTTTGTTGTTCTTCTGTATAAGGATTTACTATATATACAGGTCCTCCTGGAGTTACACTATGGTTATACCATCCATCATTTTGAGTTACTGCTGGTACAGTTATTACATTTTTACCTATATTTAAACTAACTGTTCTTCCCCAACTTGCAAAGCTTCCTTCTTGTTGTGAGAATACTAGTTGTGGCAATGGCTGTCCTGGCTCAGCATCAACATACACAGTTATTGTTTCACCTGGTCTAGCAACTACCCCAGTAGGCTGATTATTATTACCAAAACCAAATTTTAAATTTTTGTTAGCATGTGCATTTCTATCTCCATACTGCTCAGCAACAACAGTTTTAACACTTTGTAAGGTACCATTTATAATATCTTTAGCCATTTGTATATCTTCTGAGTAAGTAGATGCTAATGGATGCTTAGCAACTTCATTTTCAAGTTCTGTTAACTTTTCAATAGTATTAAACTCTTCTGAAACAGTATCCATTAATCCATTTGTAAATAAGCTTTTCATTTTATTAGCTACTGAATCCTCTTTATATACTCTTATATCTGAAATTGATGCCCAATCTTCCTTTGCTTTATCGAATACAAATTTTACTCTTTTCGCTTTAGTAGGCTCAAACTGTATTTCTAACATATCACTAGTTACTGTATAATTTCCCTCCGTTACCTTTTGGAAATTTTCTCCTGTAGCAACTGGTGACACATATATACTAAATTGTTCCGCAAATCCCTTTGTACTAACTCTAGATTTATAAGTTAATCTACTTATTATCTCTGCTTCTTCTAAAGTTAATATAACTTCGTTCTTAAATGAATCACTGTTTCGATTTCCTGTTTCCCAGTGAGTATTCGTATCTTCATCTATTGCATACTTTATTGCAGAACTATTATTATATTGTCCTCCATTATTACTTATACTTAAATTTTTAACTCTATATACATCATCATATTCCTTTATGTAATCTGTATAAAATGGTTCAAATTTAGATACATTGGCAGTTCCACTTTGTATTGCCCCAAATTCCACTAGTTCTTTTGCTATATTTAACTTTTCAATATACTCATCTTCAAAAGGATGACCCTTAACTTCTTCTATTAAATTTTCAATAGCTTTTACAGTTCCGAACTCTGGATTAACCTCATTCATTTTTTCATCTGTAAATAATATATCCATCTTTTGATCTAATTTATCCGGCATATATAAACCAAATTCATAAGCTAAAGCCCAATTTTCATATCCCTTTTTATATACAAATTTTATTCTTCTTACTTCTGTTTCTTTAAACTTTATTTGTAAAGTATTTTTAGTTGTTATACTTGTAGATCCTTCTGATATTTTCTCAAATGTATCCCCATCAGAAGTTCTAGATCCATATATCTCAAATTCTTGTGCAAACCCTCTTTGAACTAAATTTGTATACATTACTCTATCTATTGTAGTTAACTCATCTAAAGTTATTATTACTTCATTTGTATGACTAGATGTATTTAGCTTTTGTGAATGCCAATTACTATTTACATTTCCATCCATAGCTTTTTCTATAACATTAGAAGCATAGTGTCCACCATTAGTTGTTATACTTGTAACCTTTTCTAATGGCACCTTGAATAATTCATTATATTCATCTAATCTCTCATCATCAAACGACTTAAAATTAGATACTTTAGCTTCTGTAAATTCTAATTCTTTTCCTTCTAATATTATTCTAGCATTGTTAATATCTTCTTCTATTTTACTATATAAAGGATGAGTACTTGCTTCTAAATCAAATGCTTCTAACTCTTCAAGTGTATCAAACTCATCACTTAACTTATTCTTTGAATCATTAGTGAATATATTATTCATTTTATCTATTATTTCATCTTCTTTATAAAACATAAATTCGGATGCACTTGCCCATCCTTGATTTGCTTTTTTAAATACAAACTTTATTCTTTTAAACTCTGTTGCATCAAATTTTATTTCTATAACATCTCTTGTTGAACCTTTGTACTCACCAGTAGCTACTAATTTAAAATCATCACTATTATCATTAGAAGCATATACTTCAAATTCTTCAGCAAATCCTTTTCCCCCTGCATCAGGTCTTGCTGCATAAACTATTCTATTTAGTGTAGTTGATTCTTTTAAATTAATTATAACCTCATTTGTAAAACTTGAAGTATTTTCTTTTCCAGTTTCCCAATGAGTTTGGAAGTTTCCATCTATAGCTTTATCTAAAATACTACTTTGATATACACCACCATTATTGCTTATAGATTCAATATTAGTGCTATCCATTTTAAATACTTCATTATAACTTTCTAATAATTTATCACCATATAAACTAAACTTAGTTACAGTTGCCTTCGTATTCTTAGTTTCTTCTTTTTCATTATTGGCTTGTATAATATTACCGTTATTTGCTAATGTCTCTGCAAATACATTAGCTGGTGTAGCTACTAAATTAGTTATTGTTGCAGCTAAAATTAATGTTGATAATTTTCTTTTTAACAATATTATTCCCCCCCCGAAATTTTAATTTCATAAATAAATATAAAAAAGCTACCCATTAAAGAGTAGCTATAAAATCTTAAGTATCAATAAAATTTATATCCAAAACTTATGGATTTTAAATAAGTATTTTTTATCTGAATTAATACTATAATTAAATTCTAATAAATTAAAATACTTATAATTAATTTTATTAAACTTAATAACAAAAAGTATAATGTACTCTTTGGCAACTGGCTGACATGGAAAATTTCTTTAGTCCCTATAGCTTTGCGTCCTTAAATTTCTTTAAGTTTGCCTATTTAATTTTAAAAACAATATCAAACCTACTATATGTTTAATCTTGTTTCCTTACTGTAATAATTAAAATAAATTACTGGATAAATTATATACTATTTTAATATTATATGGTCAAAAATGTTCTATTTTTCATATTTTAAATCATAAATTTCCGACAAAATAAAACTTTTTTCCTTTAAATTATATTTTTATTCTTTTTATAACAAATTTAAAATTATTATTTACTGTCTTTCTTTTTGTCAATACTATGCTCTTTCATATACTTTTTATGTGTGCATTTACCATGACCTCTCATATGTCCATCATGATTATGATTCATTTTCCAAGACTTAATTAATTTTGATAATATCATTTCTAACTGATTTTGCTCATCTTCATTTATTACATTAAATAATTCTTTTCCTTTATTCTTATGCTCTTCTTCCTTTAATAAAATTGTTTCTTTTCCTTTTTCAGTCATCAAAATTCTTACTTTTCTCTTATCATTTTCATCTTTTTCTCTTATTATTAATTGTTTATCTTCCATTTTACTTAAAATTTCACTTAAAGATCCTGAGCGAATATCAATAATATCCTGTAATTCACTTTGAGTAATTGTTCCTTTTTCTAAAAGTACTTTTAATATACGCCCTCTTCCATGATGTCCGCAGCTTTTATTGTTTAATATCATTCCACACTTTCCTAGCATTATCATAAGACGATCTTCTTGAGGTAAATTCTTAAACTCTTCACGCTTTCTTGCCTGTTCTTTTAATTCAATTATTTTTTCTTCTGTAATTTCTCCCTCATTTAATAACCTTACAAACTTTTTACCTCTACAACATTTAACTTCTTTTATGTTGCAATTTTTCCCACACAATGGACATTGTTCATATTTAACTTCATTATTCATACTTATCTTCTCCTTAATTTCAGTTAGGTACCTTGATATTTTATATTATGAAGCTATCATTATCAAGGTACCTAATAAAAAAATATATAAAAAAAGAAGAATACTCCATAGAATATTCAAAAATTATTTCAAGAAAATTGTAATTATACACTGTTTCTTTCAACTAATAAACAATCTAATTTTACTTTTTCTACCACTCTCTCTTCTTTTTTTTCATTTTCTAATTTACTTAAAATTATTTCTGCTGATTTTCTACCTGCAGTTTTATAATGATAATGTATTGTTGTAAGCTTTGGTGTTATAACTCTAGCTATCCTCGAATCTCCCATTCCAACCACTGCTACATCTTGTGGCACCCTATATTTATTCTCTATTAAGTATTCTATTGCTCCTAAAGCTAAATTATCAGTTACAGCAATAATTGCAGTTGGAAGATCTGATCCCTCCATTATTTCCTTAGCTAATATATACCCACTCTTCTCCTCAAAATTACCACTCTTGATATTTTCATAATTTATCTCAATATTATTCTTCTTTAATGTATTTATATAAGCTTGCTTTCTATGAAGGCCTACAGCCTTATCTTCTTCATAAATACCAATATATCCAATTTTCTTATGACCTCTTTTAATTAAATAACTAGTTATATCTTCTGTTGCTTGAAATTCATTAAAATATACAGATGAACAATCCTTAATATCTTGTGCAACAACAACTATTGGAACCTCTAAGTTCTTTATAACTTCTATATGTTTATCAATTACCTTAGTTGCCATAAATATTATGCCATCAACTTGATTTGATTTAAATATATTAAGATATTCTAATTCTTTTTCTATAGATAAATTTGTATTTGCTATCAAAATATCATATCCATTAGGAGATAAAACTTCTGTAATACCCTCAACCACTCTTGATGGAGTCTCACTACTTATTTTAGGAACTATTACCCCTATTAAATTAGTCTTTTTTGTTCTCATACCTTTTGCTTGTCTTTGCGGTGTAAACCCTGTTTCATCAAGCACTTTTTTTATTTTATCTCTAGCTTCAACACTAACATATCCATTATTTAAGTATCTAGAAACAGTAGATTTTGAAACCCCTGCTAGCTTTGCTATGTCAATTATGTTTAATGCCATTAGCCCTTCTCCCTCCATTGCTTTTGTAAATCAATTGTCTATTTTATTTTATCATTTTTTAAACATTTTCACAGTTAATTCTCAATATTTTATGTATTATTTAGTGATACCTATTCCTAAGACTCGAAATTTTTAATATAAACTAAATAAATGTAAATTTATATTTTTAGTTGTATATGAATATTTACTCTCTTATTTTTATATATTAAAACAACTATTATTCTAATTTTAGTAAATAATCCTAAATAAATAGTTAATACTATATATAGTAATTTTTCTATAATATAACTTGTTCTGAATTTGTTATTTAATATTTATAAATTAATTTAACTATTTTACTTTTGTAATTTCACTTAAAGGAGTGATGATATGATTACAAACGATAAACATAATAATTCTAAGATAGTAATTAAAAACATTATATTTAATATGATTTATTGTATATTAATAATAAGTTTATTTGCTTACTTTTTCTATTGTATAGGTAAAGTGCCTCCAAACAATTATGTTTCTAAAAGTAATTTATTAAATAATATTAATATCAGTACCAGTGTTGGTAACTTTGACAATAATATAAGTGAAAATTCTATAACTCCATATGAAAATGAGTTAAATACATTTATAACCTCTGCTTTTAATACAAGAAATGATGGTTTTCTAAACGGAAAAGTTTCTAAACTTTATGATTACTATAATGATTATTCATCAAATAGTCAGTATTCATTGGGATATGAATTTAGAAGAATTTCTTACTTGCGTGATTGGGCTTTAGAAAGAGCTATAATTTTTACTTCTATTAATTCATTAGTAATTATAAATAAGGTTATTAAAAATAATAATAAAATAATTGTTGATTTAGATGAACATTATACTTTTAACTATATTCATAATAAACAATTTGCGGTAAATAAGTTTACTCTAACAATACCTCATATATTAACACTTTATTCTACTGATTATAATTCCAATAATTCTTTTTACATAGATAAGGATTATTACTCTGATATATTTAATGATGATCTAGAGAATTATATCTTTACTTTATCAGAAACACTTTTACCTTATACTAAAAAATTAAACCCTGATTATGAAGTATCTAATAATTATAAAAAAGATGACATTATTAAATTTGATAAATCATTCTTTACAGATCATAAAGCTATAATAGCTGGATTTGACTCAAATGGCTATCCTTTAATAGATAGTAATTTATTTAATATTTCAAATATGCCATTTGATTTAGGATGGAAAGAAAAAAATATAAAAATTTCTTCTTAAACAAAAATGACAAATTATCAATGGCAAATTAACTTTATGTTTTAGTTTGCCATTTTAAATTTGTCACTTTTCACTAATAACGGTTTCTCTCTTTCATTTGACGTTCAATATCTCTCTTATGAGCTTTCTCTAACATGGAATCTCTCTTATCATAGTTCTTTTTACCCTTACATATCCCAAGAGCCACCTTAACTCTTCCATTCTTTAAATATAAAGATAATGGAACTAGAGTATATCCATCTCTAGATACTAAACCTGCAAGTCTACCGATTTGCTCCTTATGAAGTAAAAGTTTTCTTTCTCTCAATGGATCAACATTAAATATATTTCCTTGTTCATAAGGACTAATATGCATATTTAAAATAAATATCTCTCCATTTTTTATATCGGCGTAACAATCTTTTAAATTACATTTACCACCCCTAATAGATTTAACTTCCGTTCCTACTAAAGCAATCCCCGCCTCCATTGTTTCTTCAACAAAATAATCATGACGAGCTTTTCTATTTTCAGCTAAAGAATTACTATTTTTAACTCTTGCCATATTTTCACCCACTCTTTTTATTTACGCGTTTTTCTTAATTATAACAAGAACCCCTCAAAATCACAACATAACTAAATTGTTCGTTAGAGCTTGAATGCCGTGATTCCGAAAATTAATGATATTATCTCCATGAATTATGTAATTTTCGTTAAGAATTTATATTGTTTTTTCCACAAAAAGAGCTAAAGCTTCGAAAGTCATTTCATTCCCTCAGCTTCTTAACGCTCTTTTTCTTCCAAAAACAATTAAATTCTAAAACTTAATTACAATATTCCTTCCAAAATATCATTAATTTTTCTTTATCACTGGCTTTTAAGCTTAAAAATACAATTTTCTGTGTGACCACCTTAAAAGTTAACGACTTTTTGCTATATTTTATATTATGAATTACTGCTCTTTAAATAAACTAATAATATTAATATACAAGTTAGCTATCATACCAGAAAAATTTGTAGCAGAAAACATTAACTATAAAGGTGGTGTTATAAGCAAACACATAGAAAAAGAAAAAATGAAATATTAATTTGGAGGGAACATTGAAATTGAGCCGTAGAATTTAATCTTTGTGGAATTGAACTTGCGTAAAGAAGTTGTATTGAAGCGTAAGCGACTTTTACAACTTTAGCAAGTTCAATGAAACAAAGATATAAATTCTAGGCAAAAATTTCACAGTTCCTGGAAAATAAATATTTCATTTTTTCGCTTCCACGTGGTGCACAATATTATTCGTTGAATTCTGGTTTTGTTCCAAATTCTTTTTTAACTTCTGCTATTATTGAAGCTGTTTCTTCACTTGGTAGAATTTCTTCTAAATTTTGTTCACTATCTAATATATCAAAGAATATTTCTCTATTATCAATATCAACTTTAGAACACTTAACTTTTACAGAATCACCTAATCTATACACCTTTTTATTTCTTTGACCTAAAAGCATTAAGTGCTGTTCATCATATATATAGTAGTCATCGTCTAAATCAGTTATATGAACAAGTCCTTCTACAGTATTTGGAAGTTCTACAAATATACCAAATGATGTAACTGAAGAAATAATACCTTCGAACTCTTCTCCAATTCTGTCCATCATATATTCTGCTTTCTTTAAATCATCAACTTCTCTTTCTGCTTCTTCTGCAAGTCTCTCCATCTCTGATGATTGTTTAGATGCTATATCAACTATTGGTACTAATCTAGTAGCTCTCTTTTCATCAATTTTACCATTTAAATATTCCTTAATTATTCTATGAATTTGTAAATCAGGATATCTTCTAATTGGTGATGTAAAGTGGCAATAGTAAGTTGCTGCTAAACCAAAATGTGATGAACATTCTGGTGTATATTTTGCCTTCATCATACTTCTTAATAAAAGTGTACTAACTACAGTTTCTTCTTTTTTACCTTTTACTTTTTCTAATACTTCTTGAAGAATTCTAGGATGTATATCTTGAGCTACCTTCATTGTATATCCTAAGTTATAAATAAAATCTCTAAACTTTTCTAATTTTTCTTCATCTGGATTTTCATGAATTCTATATACAAAAGGTAAATTAGTCCAGAACATATGCTCAGCAATAGTTTCATTACAAACAAGCATAAACTCTTCTATTATTCTATTTGCTATTTCTCTTTCATATGGCTTTATATCTATTGGTTTCCCATTATTATTTAATATTATTTTACATTCTTCAAAATCAAAATCTATAGCTCCTCTTTTCATTCTCTTTTCTCTAAGAATTAAACAAAGCTCTTCCATTGTTTTAAAGTCATCTACTAAATAATCATATTTCTTAATAAGCTCTTCATCTTTATCTCTTAATATCTTAGTTACATCTGTATAAGTCATTCTTTCAGATGTCTTAATAACTGTTTCAGCTATTTCATGATCACAAACTTTTCCTTTATTATCAATAGTCATAAAACAGCTTAATGCTAGTCTATCAACTTTAGGATTAAGTGAACATATACCATTAGAAAGCTTCTTTGGAAGCATTGGTATAACTCTATCGATTAAATAAACAGATGTCCCTCTTTTTAATGCTTCTTTATCTAGTGGATTTTTTTCTCTTACATAATGTGTAACATCCGCAATATGAACTCCTAATCTATATTTACCATTATCTAATCTTTCTATAGAAACAGCATCATCAAGGTCTTTTGCATCTTCACCATCTATAGTAACCATTCTAAGGTTTCTAATATCTTTTCTTCTTTTTATTTCTTTTTCTTCTATCTCTTCAGAAATTCCATCAGCATAAGCTAAAACTTTTGGTGGAAATTCCTCTGGAAGACCATGCTTCTTTATTATAGTTAAAATATCTAATCCCTTTTCTCCCTTTTTACCTAAAACCTCTTTAACTATTCCTTCTGGACTTCTTCTCTTTTCTGGCCATTTAGTTACCTCTACAATAACTACATCCCCATGTTTTGCTCCATTTTTATCTTTTTTAGAAACAAATATATCTTGATTTAATCTAGTATCTTCAGGAACTACGAATCCAAAGTTTCTACTATCTTCATATACACCAATTATTCTATTATTTGCTCTTTCAAGTACTTCTACAACTTCTCCTTCTCTCTTCTTACCATTGATATCATCTCTAGTAATTTGTACAAGCACTCTATCATTATTCATTGCACCATTAATAAATGAACTTGGAATAAATACATCTCTTTCTCCTTCTTCTTCTGGTATTAAAAATCCAAATCCTTTTTTATGTGATTGAAGTTTACCTTTTATTAATCCTAACCTTTCAGGAACTGCAAACTTATCTTTTTTGGTTCTTACTATTGAACCCTCTAACTCCATTACTTTTAATGCTCTTTTAAAAGCCTTGTACTCATCTGGATTAATATCAAAAACTGCAACAAGTTCTTGAATATCCATTGGTCTATATGCTTCTTCTTTCATAAAGCTAAGTAATGTTTCTTTTATTCCCATGTAATTTCCTCCGTTTAAATATATTTAACCTAATCCAATATTTTCTTATACACACTATTTATTATACTACCACATGTAAGTTTTTTTATTCAATAAGTAGTGCTTATAATATTCTTATTATATTTTATTCAATACCATACCTTTTCAATTAATAATAAATACTTCATATATATTATTTCCACATCTTCATTTAGTAAAAACAATTAATAAAAAATTTCTAAAAAAAATAGATCACCAACCATTAGTGATCTACATTATATTTTAAATTATATTTAAAACTACTGTATTTATAGCAAATAAAAGCATTGAAACTATAGTAACTTTAACTAACATTGCTTCCTTAGTTTTTGACTTATTCTTAGTAAAGAATGTTTCACTTTTACTACCTTGAATTAACCCGCTTAAAGCATCAGCTTTACTTTTTTGCATTAATATTGAAACAACAACTATTAATCCTAAAATTGCTTCCAAAACAAATAAAAAAGTTGTCATGGTTACACCTCCCATATTGTACTTTCGTGCATTTTCACTTAATTTTATCATAACATAATACTAATTATATATCAAGATTGTTTACAAATAACTCCATTATTAATCCTATTTACCTCTCTATAATTATATTTTTATCATACAATCTTTTAAATATATACCCACTATAATACTTATTTTTTGATATATTAATAAAAAGTACAATTAATCCACTAACTATAACAAATAAATAAAAACTAATTCCTCTGCTTAGTAACATTGCAGAATTTAACGTATTTGCTGGAAATAAAGTTTTAAACAAAGTTAAAAAAGCACTTTCACTACTTCCTACAGAACCTGGAAGTGGGATAGCTGACACTGAAATAAATAAAATTGATTGAAGCGAAAAAACAGTAAAAAATGAAAAATCAGATAAATTAAATGCTCTATATACGAAAAAGGTTATACTGTGTATAAAACATGCTTGAAAAAATGCTGTTAACACTACTTTTATTACAACTTTTCTATTATTATTTATAAATAATGATCCTTTTTGATATTGTTTAATTTCTTCTTTCACTACTTCTCTTAACCTTTTTTCATCTAAAAATTTTATTTTACTAATAATTTTAAAAACTAAATCTATTATTTTATTTATAAATGACTTTGAAAATATAGCTACTAATAGAAAACAAAATATAATACAATTAGTTGCTATTCCTATAAAAATTAATAGCTTAATTGCAGTATTAAGACTTACAATAAAATCATACTTTGCTATAAATGATATTATTGCAATAGTTATAGTAATAAATTGAAAACTAGCAAGCTCTATAAGTAATACTAACGAAGAATGTGAAAACTTAATTCCATCTTTATTCATGTAATAAACTTGCATCGGTTGGCCACCTGATGATGATGGTGTTATTGAACTAAAGAAAAAACCTATAAATGAATATTTTAATCCCTTAAAAATACTTATATCATAGGAAAATAACTTAAGCATACGTCTAATATTTATTCCTTCACAACATATAAATAAAAACATACATAATATTCCTAAAAATACATATATAAAATTAACATTTTCTAGAGATTTTAATATACTTACTATACTATTATCTTTAAATAAAATTAAAAATGTAATTGCAATTAAAGCTATAAAAAATATACTATTTTTCAAAATCCCCTTTGCACTTATAGTCTTATTCATAAAGTTCCCCTACCTTTAAAAATTCATAACCTTCTTCAAGCCATATAGGTATTGTTTTCTCTAAAGCCTCTATAGTTCTTCTAGGTGCTTCATTTTCGCCCCTTCCATCATGAAGACAAATAATACTTTTATTTTTTGATTGCATTATTAATCTATTTGATATTTCATCTGATGTTATATCTGATTTCCAATCCCCTATAATTACATCCCAAAGTACTAACTTTAAATTATATTTTTTTAAATTTATAATAGTTGATAAATTAAGATGTCCCCATGGTGGTCTAAATGATTTTACATTAATATTTAATCTTTTCATTATTCTTAAACTTTCTTTAAAATCATTACTTGTATATAACGGTCCATTTAAAAGACCATTTTTGTGTTCTAAAGAGTGAAGCCCTATAGTATGTCCCTCTTCTTCCATTCGTTTTATAATTTCATAATTTTCTTCAGCAAATTTAGCTACAACAAAAAATGTGGCCTTTATATTATATTTTTTAAGTAAATCTAATAATTCAACTGTATATTTCTCATCAGGTCCATCATCAAAGGTTAATGATAAAAACTTTTTTTCCTCTACGTAATTAGGAATTGGAGTGCCCTTAAATTTATAGTAAAAGGTAGGAATAATACTATATGATAACAACAAAACTCCTATTATACATATAATTATCATTTTTATGCCTCCTTCTTAAACTGTTCTATAACACTTAATATCTCTTCTTGATTAATATTTTCCTTAACCTTCTTCATATTACTTTTCATTTTTAAAATAGCCTTGTCATCATTTATAAGTGATAAAATATCCTTAGCTATATCCATTTCTTCATTCCAAACTACTTGTCCTATTTTTCTTTTTTCTATAAATTTAGCATTCTTAACTTCCTGAAGTAAAAATGGATTAACTACATAAATAGGTGTCTCACTGTAAATTGCCTCAAATAAAGTTATTCCACCAGATTTAGATATTATTAAATCTGCTCTTTTCATATAAAAATCTATCTTATTTGTATATCCTAAAACCTCAATATTTTTATACTTACTTTTCAATTGTTCAAACATTTTTTTATTATTTCCTGTTATTACTGTTGTTTTTATATTCTTCTCATTGTTTAATGATTCAAATAAATTTTTATTAAATGAAATTAACCCTAAACCACCACCCATAATTAAAATCTCTTTTGATTTATTTTTATCAAATTTTATAATCTTATCTTTAAAACCTTGTTTAACTGGAATTCCACTAACTATTATTTTATTTTCATCAATTCCTTTATCAATTAAACTTTTCTTTATACTTATATCACCAACAAAATAAAAATCTGTATTCTTATGAATCCATTCACTATGGCTAGAAATATCAGTTATAAATGTAAATAGAGGAATATTAGATTTCTTTAATGATTTATATTTAGAAATATACTGTGAACTTATAGGTAAAGTTGAAATAACTATATCCGGATTAAACTCTAAAAATAATCTATCTAATCCTTTTACAAAAAAATAATTAAATGTTTTTATATTATTATCCTCATTATTTATATTTACGAAATTATATAAATTTGACCATTTCGTCACTAATGTATTAAAACTTTTATAAAGGATCTTACTGGCTGTTGGCATTAAATAATCTAATATATCAACTATGCTAACTTCTATATTAGAATCTCTACTACTTATTTCTTGCCCTATTGCTTCTGATACCGAATAATGTCCCATTCCAAATTTTCCTGTTAAAATTAATATTTTCATAATATTTCTCCCCAATGCTTGTTTGCTATACTTTTATTATAAAAAGCAAATATTAAGATTTATTTAGATTAAATCTTAATATTTGCTTATATAAATTCATTATTTTATTAAAATTTTATTAATATTTAATATTCTCTTTGCTTAAAATTCTTTTTTACTTAAACTTTCTGAATTAATTTTAGCTAATGAAGAATATTTTTCATATCGATTCATCTTTCATTTTTATTACAATTTTGTAATAAAAAAAGACTGCTCACCTAAGTGTAACAGCCTTTTAGAGGAAAATTGTATGAAAATATAATACTCAAGCTTTTTAAAAGGAAACTCCACTCCTTTCAGTCGCTGAGTACACTAAAGTGTACCTTCAACTTACCAAATTTAAATTTGGAGTTTCAGGCAAGTTCGAGCAACCAAATTGAAAATTTGGGCTCTCACTTACTTAAATTCTACGTCGTCTCCGTCTACTAATTCTGAATTTTCTTTTATATATTTAACTAGTTCATCAACTTGTGCATATGCTACTGCAACATAAGTATCTGCTGCTCCATAGTAAATGGCTATTCTTCCTGTTTCAGGATCTTGAAGTGTTGCACATGGGAATGCTACATTTGGAACAAATCCTGTTGTTTCGTATTCCTTTTCTGGAGTTAGTAAATAATCTCTTGTTCTATATAAAACCTTTGATGGATTATCTTTATCTAATATTGCAGCCCCCATACTATATACAAATCCATTACAAGTTCCTGAAACTCCATGATAGAACATTAACCACCCTTCTGATGTTTCGATTGGTGTTGCTCCACTACCAATTTTAGTTCCTTGCCACCAACCTTGGCCACCTTTAGTCATTACTCTTCTATGTCTTCCCCAATGAACTAAATCTGGACTTTCACTTAAGAATATATCTCCAAACGGAGTATGTCCACTATCACTAGGTCTACTTAATAATAAGTATTTATCATTAACCTTTCTTGGGAATAAAACACCATTTCTGTTGAATGGAATAAATGGATTTTCAAGTCTAACAAATGTCTTGAAGTCCTTTGTCATTCCTAATCCTAATGCTGCTCCACCAAAGTCACAACACCAAACAATATAATAAGTATCTTCTATTTTAACTAATCTTGGATCATAAGCATAACTTGGTTGATAATCATTTCCTTGCTCATCTATCCAATGAATTTCTTCATCTTCAATATCCCAATTTAAAGCATCTTTACTTCTTCCTAAATGTAATTGTGGTCTACCATTTTTATGGTCTGCTCTAAATACTCCTATAAATCCATCTTCGTATGGAAGTACTGCACTGTTAAAAATTCTTGCACTCTTCTTTGTTGGATTCCAGTCTATAATTGGATTATTATCATGTCTCCAAACTACTCCCTCAAATCCTTCTGGTTTTTCTTGCCATGGCATATTTTTTACTGCATCACCGTAAATTTTAACTTTTTCCATAATACCCTCCATCATATATCTTATAAGTATAAATTGTTTACTACCATTATCCATAAACGCTTTTATTAATTTGTAATTTACTTAACAAAAAACTTTTTTCAAAATACTGTTAACAATTACATATTTAATTTACTATTACTTTAACTTTATTACTATAGATTTACTTCTTTATCTTTGTTTTTGTATATATTTCTGTAAAAATGCTAAATTTTTAATTAAAATACTAAAAAATTTAAATCCAAATCTCTTCTCCAAAACCTTTAATAAATTCTGTTAATTCTTCTGCCATTTCCTCTGCCTCTGGAATTCTTAAATGACCTGGTGTTCCAATTCCATTTCTTTTAAATTTAAATCTAACAATCTTTTCATCATTAATTTCCTTTGTCATTTCGTCTAAAGCAATATCCCAACCTTCATTATGACATAATAATGTTGTAATAATAACGAACAATGCATTAGGATACTTACTTCTTAAATCAAGAATAATTTCCTTATACTTTGATTTCCAATGTTCTCTTTTTTCTTTATCATTATTAATATAATCAATAGGATGAGAATCATTTTGGCCAAGTGCCATAATAACTACATGAGGTGTATATCTACTAAAATCCCACTTATTACACTCACCAAGTTCAGCACTATATCTTAGCTTATCATAAGTAGATTCTAACCCTTTGTATCCTAAACTTGGATTAAAATAACCTGTCCCATCTAATACAGCAATTCCCCCTTGAGCATTATTATTAATTTCTGCCCCTAATTTTCTTGCTGTAATCATAGAATATGAATACCATGAGTTTGAATATATTCCTTCATGTCCTTCTGGATCAGATTTCCCTACATATTCAACTGCTTCAGAAACTTCACCTGCTGATACTGAATCTCCAAAACATTCAATTCTTCTATTGCTTTTTGCCTCTGGAGCTTCTAAGTGACATCCTTTTTCTAATATAATTCCATAAAAATCAAAATAATGGGCTGCATCAGATCTTTTAAATAAAATTAAGTCATGAACCCCTTCACTTAATCCTTCTGCAATATCTAATATAATATCTTTATTATGTTCTTCTATTACTGCCTTTCCTGTAATATCTCCATCTATAATAAATCCAATTGCATTTTCATAACATGCATGTACATTTTTAATAGCTACTTTAACAGACCTTCCAGTAAACCTTGTTTTAATCATACTTCCAGCATAAATAATTGTAGGAGCCTTAGGATTTTCAAAATCTACTCTTCCCATATATTGATAATTTAAATTATCTGCTTCTATTAATGTATACTTGTTTTTATCTAAATCTTCTAAATACATTTCCTCTCCTCCTAAGAAACTAAGAATCCCATTATATATGCTTCTATTGATTTATTATCATCTAAGACTTTAATTTCAATTTTATGCCTTCCATTTAATAAATCTTCAACTAATACCTCAGTTGCGGAATAATCTCCCCATCCATCCTTAAAAAAAGTATCAATAATTATCTCTTCTTTATCATCAACCTTAACAGCCAACTTTGCTGCAGTTTCTTTTATAGTTTTTTTATATAATAAAAATATATTTTTTCCTTCTACATTTACTGATAAATTTGCTTCTCCACCAGTTTCAGAAATAAATTTCCAGCCATCTTTAAATACTTGGAATCCTTCATTATCTACAGAAAATCCACTTATTTTTTTTACATCTAAGTTATTATTATTCATTATTATTCCACATGTATATTTATCGCCGAATAAAGGCTGTCCAAGTTCTATTTTATTTACTTTAACTTCTTTCAAATTCTTATATATATCTTCCATAAAAGCCGTTAATAACTTTGATATTATAAAATGACCATAGTCATTTGGATGTACCTCATCACTTGCAACATCTTGCCACTTCAATCTATTTGTAATAATTTCTGTATAAATTGAGTTTCTAAAACTTATCATTGGTAGATTATATTTTTTACCTATCTCTATTTGCTGTGGTTGAACATTACTTCCATCAAAATTGCTCATAAACACTTCAATTATTGCTGGTGGATTTTCTACTGATAATATTCTTCTTATTATGCTTTCATAAGCAACCTTATCATAAATACTATCCTTATCATTTACAGCAAAATCAATAAATACTATGTCTGGATTTTGTGATAATACTTGCTTTTCTACTCTATGAGCCCCTATTATTGATCCTGTTGCTCCAACCCCTGCATTAACATATTTTACATTTATATTTTTGAACTTGTCCTTAAACCATTTATAAGTTCTACTAGCATAACAATCTTCAAATTTTGTTGCATTGCACCCTTGAGTTATTGATCCTCCTAAAAATGCTATAGTAATATCTTGTCCATTTTTCGCTTTATTCATTGCTTTTTCAATTCTAGAAATATCACCTTTACTAACTAATGAATTATTAATCATATCTGTTGTTACTTTAAATTCCATCTTATTCTCCCCCACTTTATACAGCCATTTTTATTACTCATAGTCAAAATCTTTTCTTGATTTAATTATATAATTGTTATAGTTATTAATATTATTTAAACTAATTCTGCTTAAAAATCACCAATAAATCTTAATAAAAGTATATTAAATTTATAAAAAGAAAAGGCAAATAGCCTAATTTACTATTTGCCACTTCTATTATTTATTCTTTTATATTAAAGAAAGCTTTCTTTCCTCTATATTCTGCTACATCATCAAGTTCTTCTGCTATTCTGATTAATTGATTATATTTAGCAACTCTTTCAGATCTTGCAGGAGCACCAGTCTTAATTTGACCTGCATTAACAGCAACAACTAAATCTGCTATAGTAGTATCTTCTGTTTCACCACTTCTATGAGAAATAACTGCTGTATATCCAGCTCTATTAGCCATTTCTATAGCATTTAAAGTTTCTGTTAAAGTACCAATTTGATTTAATTTAATAAGAATTGAGTTAGCAACTCCTCTATAAATTCCATCTTCTAATCTTTGAGTATTAGTTACAAATAAGTCATCACCAACTAATTGAACTCTCTTACCTAATCTATCAGTTAATAGCTTCCAACCTTCCCAGTCCTCTTCTGCCATACCATCTTCAATTGATATAATAGGATATTTATTTACCCAATCTTCGAAGAAATCAACCATTTCAGCTGCAGTTAAAGTCTTTCCTTCATGTTCTAATACATATTTACCATCTTTGTAATATTCAGATGAAGCTGCATCTATTGCTATGAATATATCTTTTCCTGGTTCATATCCAGCCTTTTTAATTGCTTCTAATATAACTTCAATAGCCTCTGCATTACTCTTTAAGTTAGGAGCAAATCCACCTTCATCTCCAACACCTGTTGAGTATCCTTTTTCATTTAAAGTTTTCTTTAATGCATGATAAACTTCTGCACAAGCTTGAACTGCTTTATCAAAGTTATCAAAGCCTACTGGCATAACCATAAACTCTTGAAGGTCAACTGAATTATCAGCATGTGAACCACCATTTATTATGTTCATCATTGGAACTGGTAACACTTTTGCATTTACTCCACCTACATATTGATATAAAGGTAATCCTAAGTAATTAGCAGCTGCTTGTGCTACTGCTAAAGAAACACCTAGTATAGCATTAGCTCCTAATTTTCCTTTATTGTTACTTCCATCAAGTTCTATTAACATTTTATCAATATATGTTTGATCGAAAACATTGCATCCTATTAATTCTTCAGCTATTGTGTCATTAACATTTTCAACAGCCTTTAAAACACCTTTTCCCATATAATAGTCTTTATTTCCATCTCTTAATTCAACAGCTTCATAAATACCAGTTGATGCTCCTGATGGTACTGCCGCTCTTCCCATTGTTCCATCTTCTAAATATACTTCTACTTCTACTGTTGGAAAACATCTAGAATCTAATATTTGTCTTGCTACAACATCTACAATTTCAACAAAATTTTTCATTTCATATCCTCCTTATTTTTAACATTAAATGAAATATTTTATTCCAAAATCTAATATCTACCCATTTATTTTTTACATCGGAAGGAAATAATATTCTATTTTCTTAATAATTTATTTAATTATAAAATATAAAAGCCAAAAGCTTGACAATATAATTTCTATCTATTATTAGCCCTTGACTTTTATATTTAATACCATAATTATTTTAATATTCTTTTGCATAGTATTGATTAATTTTATGCTCCCATTCCGAACCTCTTCTTTTATCTATTATATAAATTCCCCTCAAAAATTCCTCTAACACATCTATTCCATCAAGTCCCTTCATTAAATGTCTTGGATAATCAACCTTTCGTCTGTAACACTGCTTTGGATCAATAACCATTAATCTCTCATTCTTATTAACATATATATCTCTACACCTTGCATCCAATTTTGTAAACTTTAAAGACTTAAATTCGTTAATTAATCTGTATAAATTATATATAAGTTGATGACTTAATCCATTTTCTTTTATATAATCGTCTAACCTTATACCATTAACCATATCTCTTAATATATAGTAATCTCCACTTTTATATATCCTAGGAAAATATTTAGATTTTTTTACTCTATATAATATCTCTGCTTCACTTTTACAAACATTTTTGTCTGTAAATATCTTTATAGCTCTATTCCCAGGTACTTCATAAACAATTCCATTATGTCCTTCACCTAATAGCTTAGCTTCTTTAAAGAGATTTTCTATATCCTTATCGAAGTCCGCTGAATATGCATATGTTCTAGCCATTATAACCTACCTTTATTAATATTTGTACTATTATATTAACTATAGTATGCATTTATAACAATTAATGATTGTTTCTAATTATACATAAAAAGAAAGATTCATTGCATTTATGCAATAAACCTTTCTTTAACTCTAGTTTTCACTCTTTAACAATTCTTCATTTTTTTCAATAAGCTCTTGTCTTTGTGCTGTGCATAAAAGTGATCTATATGGATCTTGTGGGGTATTGAATGTATAATCAATTAACTTATCTACAGTAGTTGTAGCAACATGTAATCTAGTATCACTAGATGCATAATAAATATTTACATTATTATCTTCATCAACAGTAAGTCCATTACAGAATATTACATTAGATACATCTCCAACTCTTTCATTATCATAAGGAGCTATAAAATGTCCTCCTGGTAATGCAATAATCTTTGTTGGCTCTTCTAAGTCTGTTGCAAAGGTATAAAGAACATATCTTAAACCAGCTGCTGTATTTCTTACACCATGACCTATATGTATCCAACCTTTTTCTGTTTTAATAGGTGCTGGCCCTTGTCCATTTTTAACTTCATAAACTGTATGATATTTCTTTTCATGCATTATCTTCTCTTCATTAACAACTGGATTAGTCATATCATCACAGTATCCATAAGCAATACCTCCACCTGAACCAGTTGAAATGAATCCATCTTGTGGTCTAGTATATAATAAATATTTTCCTTCAACAAACTCAGGATGTAACACAACATTTCTTTGTTGAGGAGATGGAGTCTTTATATCAGGTAGTCTTTCCCAAGTTTTTAAATCAGTAGTTCTAACTAATCCTGCTTGAGCTACCGCTGAAGATGTATCTCCAAAAGCTGCATCTGGATCTTTTCTTTCAGAACAATAAATCCCATATATATATCCATCCTCATGTTTTACAAGTCTCATATCATAAATATTAGTTTCTTCTTGACAAATATCTTCCCACTGTATTAAAGATTCAAATCTAAAATTATCAATTCCATTTTCACTTGATGCTAAAGCAAAAATTGATTTTCTATCTAACCCCTCTGTTCTTACAACTAAATAGTATTTACCATTTAAATAAATAGCTCCAGCATTTAATGTTGCATTAATACCTAGTCTTTCCATGAAGTATGGATTAGTTTCTTTATTTAAATCAAATCTCCATTCAATTGGAACATGATGTCTGGTTATTACTGGATATTTATATCTATCATAAACACCATTGTACCAAGTAGTGTGAACTTCATTTTTTCTTGTTATTAATTTTTCCTGTTCTTCTTTTAATGTATAATATCTTTCATGTATCATTTCTTATTCTCCTATTCTCTTCATAAATTCTAAACAAAATCTTCCATTATGATATGATGCCTTCCACGGTTCAATAACGCTTCTCTCTGTTGGTTTACCATCTGCTTCTATTGACCAATACCATTCTCCACCTTCTCTTGGATCAACCATAGTTGCCATAGTATAAGTCATTAATTTATCTATTATTTTTAAAAGACTCTCATCATGAGTTCTTTCATATGCATTTAAATATCCAATCATTGCTTCAACTTGTACCCACCATACACGAGTAAAATCTTTAACTCCATTTTCTGCTTCATTTATTAATGAACCATCTTCTTGAATTTGTTCTTTAATTTTATATGCAATATCAACAATCATCTTTTCAATATTTTCATCTTTTAGACCCAATAACTTATAGGCATCATCAATAAGCCAACTTGCTTCTATATCATGACCATATGATTTTACATCAATAATTGTATTCCACTTATTATCAAAGAATATCTTCAAATAATGCTCTTCTTTGTCATAAATTTTATTATAGAAAGTATATATTAACTCTTTTAACCTTTCTCCAACTCTAGAATCCTTTGTTACCTCATAAAGAGTAGTATATCCTTCTAAGACATGTAAATGAGTATTAGTTGTTATTTCTGCAATAACACCATTTTCACTTAGCATTTCATTTGGAGTAATATTCCACTCCCTATCAAACTCTTCTAAATATGCTGAATTTTCTTTATTAAATCCTTTGCTTTCAATTAATGAAAATAAATTCATTGCTAAGTCTAAGGCTTCTTTATCAGCAGTTGCTTTATAATATTCACTTAATGCATATATAGCAAAAGCCTGACAATAAATATGCTTTCTTGTATCACTTGGATTCCCTTTATAATCTAACATCCAATATACACCATTAAACTCTTTATCAAACAACTTATCTCTTAAAAACTCATAAATATGAGTTGCAGCCTTCTTATATTCTTCATTCTTTGTTGCACAATACGCAGCTGAAAAGAACCATAATATTCTTGAAGTTTGGATTCCACCCTTAACACTTTCCTTATTAATCTTCAAATCATAACTTACTTCGCCATAAAATCCACCATTTTCATTATCAATTAGCTTAAGCCAAAAAGGTGCTATATGATTTAATAATTCTTCTTCTGCTTTTTTTCTTAGCTCATAAACCATTTAAATATCCTCCACTCCATATAAATTCAAATCTAAACGTAAGTAATAGTCTATATAATTATGATATGGTAACATTTTCACTCATTCAATTAATTAACCCTAAAATCATATTTATTGCTAACTTTTAAGAATATTTGTATGTTTTTTATATTTTAAAATAAAAATCTCAAGTTGATTTTTATTTAATTCAACTTGAGATCTTATTTAACTAATATTTATCTTTACTGATTCAATTGTACTTCTATTTATTTTTACAAATACAGCTGAAATTATTGCAATTGCTAATATTACTAAAAATTCCTTTCTAAATATGGCCAAAACCATAAATAGTATAAAAAATCCAATGGTAGTTAATAGCTTTTTAGGATACATACACATTATTGCCAATGCATCTATATATCTTATTGGTTTTTCTTTAATTATAACATATAAAGAATAATACCCCCAATATATAGCTATAACTACATATAAATATGCAAAGAAATAATTTAACACACTAGCTATGGGTAAATCAATTCTTCTTAGCATTAACATTGCTACAACTAATGTTAATGCATAAAATCCAGTTAAAAAAGTTGATTTTTTATTTTCAATAAAATACATTTTCATTCGAGAATTAAATATCTGTAAAATTCCTGAATATCCATCAATTTCATCATTAAATAACATTGTTGAAATTTCTATATTAGTGAATATTACTGGAACTAATGTTACTGAAAACAATCCTAATAATAAATATAAAATTGATAATATATTTGTTATTAATAAAACATATAAAATGTGAACGAACCTAAATGTCTTTTCTCTCATTTCATCACCTTATTTTACGGCTCCTGCTGTGAATCCGTTATAAATATATTTTTGTAATGCTAAGAATACTATTAATGTTGGAATCATTATTAATATAACCCCTGCACATATAACATTCCATTGTCCCCCATATGGTCCCATAAACTTATAAAGTGATGTTGCTAATGTTCCCATCTCTTCTCCAGGCGCATAAAGGAATGGTGTATAGAAATCATTATAAATTCCGACGCCACGTATTATTATAATTGTTGCTATAGCTGGCTTTAATAGTGGAATAATTAGCTTTCTAAATATATAGAAATATGATGCTCCTTCAAGCATTGCAGCTTCATCATTTGAGTATGGAATAGAATCCATAAACTGCATCATTATGAATATACTCATAACATCTGCCCCTAAATAAAGAACTATTGGAGCCCATAAACTATTATATAATCCAAGTCTACTCATTATTTGGAATGTAGCAACCTGAGTAGTTACCATTGGTAAAAACATTGGTACCATATATAACAGTAATATTACTTTCTTTAACTTAAAATCAAATCTGTGTAATACATAAGCAACCATTGCTCCCATTAAAATTGTACCAGATAATGATATCACCATTATGAATGCTGTATTAAAGAATCCTCTCAGCATTCCACCTTGAATAAATGCTGTTTTGAAATTATCTAAATTCAAGAAACTCGCTGGTAATGATAATTTATTAGTTGAGTAAAACTCATTATATTCCTTAAATGATGCTAAAAATATTGTTAGTATAGGAAGAATAAAAACTATTGCTGCTAATATTAATGCTGTGTATTTGAGCACTTTAAAAAATATACTTTTAGCTCGTAATACAAATAATTCTTTATCCATTTTGACTTTTGCTACATTTACTTCAGTATTACTTTGCATATTCCTTCTCCTCCTTAAAGAATATATTTTGAATTAATGCCACTGCTGCAACAATAATCATTACTACAACAGCCATTGCAGAAGCTTTACCAACCTTATTATAAGTAAAGGCAGTTTTTATTGTTTCTATTACGAATGTAGAACTTCCATTTGATCCACCTGTCATTATATATGGTATTTCAAATACTGAAATTGCTCCTGAAATATTTAATATTAAATTTAATTGAATTATTCTCTTAACAGAAGGTATATAAATATATCTAATCTTATGCCAATCACCAGCTCCATCTAAATCTGCTGCTTCTAAAACTTCATCAGAAATTGATTGAAGTGCTCCTAAGAAAATTATGAAGTTATATCCAAAAAATCTCCAAATTGATGTAAATGCTAAAGAAAAATTAACATATTGTGCATCTCCAAGCCATTGTCTAATTATACTATCTAACCCTAACATGTTAAGTACAGTATCTAATGTTCCATTTGGTTGAAAGAAGAATAAAAACATTAATGATATTGCAACACCATTGATTAAATAAGGGAAAAAGAACAATGATTTAAAGAAATCTTTACCTTTAATTTTAGAGTTAATTATTACTGCAAATACGAAAGCTAAACCTAATTGTATTAAGCCACCAACAAAATAATATAAACTATTTTTTAATACTGAGAAAACTTCTGGGTCACTAAATATATTTATATAGTTCTCAAATCCAATAAACGTCTTTGCCCCATACCCTTTCCAATTAGTAAAACTGTAAGATATCATATTTATTGCCGGTAAATATGTAAATACAAACAGTAATGTAAGTGGAATTGCTAAGAATAGTGCTATTATAAATTTCCTTTGTGTTTTGTAACTTACATTTTTAAACACATTTTTTCCCCCTTTACGACTTCTTTCCTTTATTATTCACATGCTCTATTTACATTAATTTAGAGACTTTTATATTCTAAATATCTTTAATAATTGAGGGAGTGTCTTAGCACTCCCCGCTGCTATTAACATTAATTATTATTTAGATAACTTTTCCTTGTTAGTCATCCATTTATCATTATAGTCATTTACTACTTTTTCAAAGTCTGCTCTGCTCTTCTTAGCTGCAATTACAGCATTTTGGATATACTCACCAACCCAGAACTTAACTCCTGATTCATTTGCTATTTCTGTTGTTAAGTCACTTGATGCTTGATCAGCTTCTGCTGGATCTGCAAACATTAACTCAACTCCTGATTCTTGATATCCCTTAACCATTTCGTTGTTTGAAGTAACATTTTTATTAGCAGGAATAAATGCTGAATCATCTAAATAGTCTAATGAATTAGCAAAGTATATAGCAAAATCTTTAGCTTCTTCTTTATGCTTAGAGTATTTACTTACACCTAAATAGTTATCTGGACCAGCTTCAGCCTTTAACTTACCTGAATTATCTGCAGGGAATGGTGCCATACCAATATCATCCTCAGTATCTTCGCTTACACCTTGGATTTGTGGAACTGCCCACATACCTAGTGTCATCATACCAACTTTAGCATTAGCCATATCAACTTTTGATTGTTCCCAGTTAGTTGTAGCTAAATCTTCTTCAACCCAACCTTCACTAACAAACTTATAAAGTATTTCTAACATATCTCCTGTTGGTGCTCCTGCTAATAATGGATTATCTATTTTACACATATCTCTATAGTAATAAGGGTTTCCATAAATTAATGAAGACACGGAATCATATTGGCTTAATGGCCACATATCTGCTGAGTTTATTGCAACTGGAACTACACCTTCTTGTCCAGCTTTAATTTTTCCTAATGCATCATATAATTCATCTAAAGTTTTTGGGAACTCCTCATAACCCGCTTCAGCAAACACCTTTTTGTTATAAACTATTCCATTTGCTCCTAAACCATTAGGTAACCCATAAACTGTATCTCCATCTGCTCTTTGAGATATTCCAACATAATCACTATATTCATCTACTGTTCCAAATGGTTCAAAGAACTCTCCTAATTCATCTGCTTTAAAAGCTGGTAATATATTTAATACATCTCCATAATCTTGAGTATTCATTCTTGTTTGAACAATACTTTCATAATCAGTTATTGCTTCCCACTCAATTTTTACACCTTTTTCTTCATAGTACTTATCACCAACTGCTTTTAACACAGTATCTTTTATATCAGTTCTATGTGTTAGAACTTTTAAAGTAACTTCCCCTTTGCCAGATTCACCACTACTTGATGTTGATGAACATCCTGCGAAAAGTGATGTAACTATTGCACTTGCACAAATGATACTTAATAATCTTTTTTTCATTCTAATTCTCCCCTTTAATAAATATCTTTCTTACCTTATCAGCAAACGTTTTCCTGTTTACAAATTAATTTTACAAACTTTTAATTAACTATTCTATTCTTTTAACATTACACCCTAATTTTGATTTATAAATCGTATAATTTATTTATAATTACATATTTTTGGTTTACTTTCATAAAAAAAATAATGGAGAGAATCTATTTGCTTCTCTCCATTTATTAATTAAAATCCATTATTTTTTGATACTTCTTTAATCCATATACCTGATTTTTTTATAGTTTTCTTTTGAGTTTCTAGATCTACTGCAATATATCCATACCTATTTTTATATGCATTACACCACGACCAACAGTCTATTGGAGTCCAAGAATGATATCCAAAACAATTTGAACCATCTTCTATCCCCTTGTGTAAGTATTGCAAATGCTCTTCAAAGAACTCAATTCTATAATCATCTTGTATAGAACCATCTTCGCCTATATATTTTTCTTCTCCTTCAACACCCATTCCATTTTCTGAAATGTACCATGGAATATTGTTATAGTTATCTCTAATATTTATTGCAATATCATACATTGCCTGAGGATATATCTCCCAACCCCTATACGGATTCATTCTTTTTCCTGGCATATCATAATAATCAAAATACTTTTCTGGCATCCAGCCTTTAGTATTATCAACTTCTGACTCTTTTGCTTTTACTCTTCTTGGTTGATAGTAATTTACACCTAAGAAATCTATAGTATTATTTTTTATAATCTCTAATTCTTCGCTAGTATTTTCCCATAATATATTATCTTCTTTTAATAATTCAACTAAAAGACTTGGGAATTCACCCTTTACAGCTGGATCTAAGAAAGAATAATTAAATATTGTATCTGCAACCTTAGATGCATATAAATCCTCTTCACTATTACTTCTTGGATAAGCTGGAGTTAAATTTAGTACTATACCTATCTTTCCTCCCTCTTCCTTGCAACCTAATTCATTAAACTTACTAATAGCTTTTGCTGATGCTAGATTTATATTATACATAGCTTGTATAGCTTTTGCTCCATCTACTAGCTTAGGATAATGGAACTCATATAAATATTGTCCTTCTACAACTACCATTGGTTCATTAAAAGTTGTCCAGTACTTTACTCTATCGCTAAATAACTTAAATGCCGTTTCTGCAAATTTTACAAATAAATCAACAACATGCTTTGATGTCCATCCACCATATTTATCATATAACTCAACTGGTAAATCAAAATGATGTAAATTCATAACTGGAATCATCCCATTTTTAATAGTTTCATCTATAACATCATTATAGAATCTTACTCCATCTTCATCAGGTTCTCCAGTTTCTAAATTCTTTATAAGTCTTGTCCATTGTATTGATGTTCTAAAACTATTTAATCCAATTTCATTAAGCATAGCTAAATCTTCCTTATAGCTATTATAAAAATTAGATGTTACTTCTGGTCCTACCCTATCAAAAAAAGCTTCTGGCTCTACTTCATACCAATAATCAAATACACTTTTATGTGGTTTATTAAACGCTCCTTCTGATTGTGGTCCTGATGTTGCTGACCCCCACCAAAAATTTTCTGGGAATATATATTTCTTATCCATAATTTCCTCCTAAAACTTCAAATTCCTTTTTCACCATAATTATATATATCTTTTGTTAATATGTCTATACTTTTATTATAAACATAATGTCTTTTGTATATTTATCTGAAAATTATCATATAAATATAGAATTAAGCAAAAAAATGAACTACTAAATCTATTTAATATTTATAAAATTAGATTTAATAATTCATTTTTTTATATAACTGTTATTGTTTTAAATTCATATTTATCATATCTATGTCTTGCAAATGAATATTCAAATGCCTTTCCACTTTCTAAATATGCTACTCTTTCCACTTCAATAATAGGCTCATATTCAGTCAATTTTAAATATTTTCTATCAAGCTCTTCACTTTTTCTTGCTCTTATAGTAGAATGTGCACTTTGAATTTTCAGTCCTAATTTTCCTTTAATATAACTATATATGGAACCTTCTATATCTGTCATTTTAATACCTGGTATAATACTTAAAGGCATATATGTTCTTTCTATAACCATTGGATCATTATCTACATATCTAACTCTATGTATGAAATATATAAAATCCCCCTCTTCTATTTTTAATATATCTGCAACTTCCTTATCAGCATTGATAACCTTAAAATCTAATACTTTACTAGTAACTTTATGTCCTAAATTATTATTTGTTAATCCTGAAAATTGCTTCTTATCTATTATTCCATGTATCTCTTTTTCTGTAATATCCTTAATAAAAGTCCCAGAACCTCTTCTTTTCACTATTAATCCTTCAGCAACTAGTAAATCTAATGATTTCTTTACAGTCATTTTGCTCACATTATATTTATTACATATTTCTTTTTCAAATGGTAACCTTTCATTAGGTTTATATACGCCTTTTAGAATATCTTCCCTTATATCCATGGCGATAACTTCATATTTATTCATCTAATAATTCCTTTCTTATACTTACTTTTAATTTTAACAATAAATTTATTATATTATCAATAAAGAACTTTTTAAAGGCAGTATAAGATTCCTTTAAAAAGTTCTAATTTCTAATCATATAAAAAATGTTAATTCACAATATCTTTTTTCTTGCTTATTTTATTATCAATTTCTGTTTTTGCATGTAATTATATAATGCTCCTAACTTATTTGCGTCATTTCCATATTCACATTTTCTTATTTTAGGTATTACTTTTGCAAAATCATTTCTTGATAAAATATCTAAAACTTTCTTATTAATTTCATCAATGATACCTTCTCTTTCAGAAATAGCTCCACCTAAAATTATTGCTTCTGGATCATACGTATATTGAATGTTTATAATTCCAACCGCCATATAAGTAAAGAACTTGTTTACTTCCTCTATAGCAACTTCATCACCTAAATCATATAGGTCAAAAGCTTTTTTACCATTAAATTCATTAATATCAATTCCCTTTCTATTAGCTATTGCTTTAACTAATGCAAAAGTAGAACCAACATCACTCCAACTTAGTAATCTATTTGTATTTATATCACAATCTACTATACAAAATCCAAATTCTCCACCATGCATATTTGACCCTGTGTGAATTCGTTTTTCTTTTACAATTGCTCCACCAATACCTGTTCCACATACTATAAAAGCAGAATCAGCATTTTCCTTTGCAGCTCCTAACCAACATTCTCCTAACGCTGCACAATTAGCATCATTTTCTATTTCAACATTTAATCCTGTTTTTTCTGATAAAATTTCTTTAAAATTAACTCCATATATATACGGAATTGCACTTTTACTTTTAATTTCTCCACTTTCCGAGTCTACAGCTCCTGGTGCACTTATAGCAATCCCTTCTATTGTGAACTCTTCTCTAAAAATATTAACATTCTCTGTTAACTCACAAAAAAATTCTTTAACAGTTTTAGCTATTTCTAACTTATCACTTATTAATATTTTTCCTTCATTAGTTATTATTGACCACTTAACAGCAGAACCCCCTATGTCATATACCATATAATTTGCCATATCTTATTCCTCCATAAATACTATAAATTTAATCTCCACTTCCTATATAAGTAGTATATATTTATAATAACAACTTGTCTATACTTATTAAAAACATGATATATATACCTCTACTCTATTGCCGTCTGCCATTTTCTATTAGTATCTGTAATTAGACTCTCTATATTATCTTCTATTATATATTTTTGTACAAAAGTATAATCTATACCTATTCTCTTTTTGATTTGTAAATAAACCTCCTCAAACTTAGCATCTTCACTAGATTGATTCCTAACATAATCCGAATATATTTCTATAGGTATATTATATTTTTCTAACTCTTTAAATTGGCTAAATTTATCACCTTCCTTCTTTAAAGGTGACATTATATTTACAGCTTCTGCATATCTATCATCTTCAAAAATATATTTTAAAAACTCTTTTGCAACTTCCGGATTTTCAGTCTTCTTAGACACAGCAAATTTATAATCTCCATATATCTTTACAATTATGCTTTCTGGAATTGGAAACATTCCTATACAATCTGGATCCATTCCCATATCTTCTAACTGATACATAAAATCTGAACTCCAAATAGTCATAGCTATTTTCCCAATGCTCATATCATTTTTAAATTGCTGCCAATCATAATTTAATAAATCTTCTTCACAATATCCTCTATTAACAATTTCTCTGACTAAAGTTAATGACTTATACATACCTGAATTACTATCTAATATTATTTTATTACCACCTGCAGTATTCTTACAAAGGTTATTATCAAATAAATGTGGAATAACATCTGCCCATAAGTTCATAGTCCAAGTTTGTCTATAATTTATAGCTATTGGCGTAACTCCATAATTCTTTAGCTGCTCACAAACCTCAAACAATTCCTCTATAGTGTTCGGTAACCTTTCTATATTTGCATCTTCAAATATCTCTTTATTATAAATTACTCCCTGCCAATTTACAGAGCTATTTAAACAATAAAGCTTACTATCATTCCCTGTGCCCATATCATAATTATATATATTATTATCATTAAACCCTAAATCATCTATAGGTAAAAAATAATTGCTATACTCATCTTTATATATTGTTGATGGTACTAATGTTACATCTGGCAATTCTCCTACTGAAGCTTTTCTTTGTAAAATAGTTTCAGCATCTCCAATTAACTCTAAATTAACCTTTACATTAGGATATAACGTTTCAAAATTATTAATTAAATTTTGAATTTCTTCCCTTTTATCAGTTCTATTACTTACAAATGTTATATCACCTTGCAACTCATCCTCTTCATTAACTCCAACATTAAGTTTAATTCCCCTATTAATAAATATCTTTCCAATTATAGGTATAGCTATAATTAGTATTATCAATGTTATTACAGCAGTCATTCTATAAATTTTTCTCATAAACACTTCCCCTAACTATATAACCTTAAACTCTTACCTTATTATTTCTAAAATTATTTGGAGTAGTTCCTGTTATCTTTTTAAATGCTCGACCAAATGTAATTGAATCATTGTAACCAACACTTTCAGCCACTTCATATATTTTAAGATTAGTTGTAAGCAATATTTCTTTAGCTCTTTTTATTCTATAATTTGATAAGAATTCATAAAATCCTTCTCCTGTTTCCTTTTTAAATAATTCTGATAAATAATTTTGACTTAAAAAAACTTCATCAGCTACATCTTTTAAAGTAATATTCTTATTAAAATTATTAGTTATAAATTGTATAGCAAGTTTAATTGATGTTGCACTATATACATTTTTATCATCATCAAGTATTTCTGATAACTCATTTAAATCTTCTATAAAATATTTTTTAGCTTTTTTACTATTTAGCATATTTTCTTTAACTTTTCTAACTAATTGAGAATACTCTCTAAGCTCCCATATTTTCTCTGTACAATTTAATACAAATACACTTATTTCATTCTTAATAAACATATCTGCTTGTAAGTTTATCTCACTATCTATTATATTTGTATCATTAATATCATTAATATTAAAATAGAAAACCATATAAACGTTATCATTGTAATAAAAATACAAGTATTCAATACTATTGCCTATTTTTGATATTGACTTTATAAACTCGCCTAAAATCTTATTATTTACTTCTTTTTCTTCTTTATTAACAGGAAGTACTACCAATTTATAATTATAATTTTCATCTAACTGAATATTATCTAATAATGCCTTATTAGTTTTTATATTTATATCTGAATTTGAAAACAATAAATGTTTGAAGAAATCTTTTTTTATAAGCTCTATAGACTTATTCATTATTTTATCTTTCTTTTTTAATTCATTAAGCTTTACTTCTACATCTTCAATAACTTTCTTTAATTCATCTTTTTTTATTGGCTTAAGTAAATAATTAAATGCTCCATATTTCATAGTATCTCTAACATATGTAAACTCGTCATATCCACTTAATACTAAGAAAATTGGTGGAGATTTTAACTCATTTATAGATTTTTCTACAAACTCTATTCCTGTCATTACAGGCATTTTTATATCCGTTATTACTAAGTCAACTTGTCCTTCATTTCCCTTTAAATATTCTAATGCTAATGCTCCATTTTGAAAGTCACCTATTACTTCATGATTTTCAAAAAGTTTATTCAATATTTTTATTAAACCCATTCTAATTATCTTATCATCATCTACAACAATTATTTTCATAAATCCTCCCAATATTGAATATTCTTCAAATTTACTATATATTTAAATTAACACAAATTTTATAATATTGAAAATGTTTTTTTTATTTACAGGTGAATTTATGATTTTTAAACGTGATATATCAATTAAAAGACTTACAATCCTAGTATTTATTATTATGTATTCTTTATTTTTTTTAATGACAACTATTAACCTATATTCTTATTCCAAGTATGAATTTAGTAAAACAGATAAAGTAATAAAGAATTTTAATACAACATTAAGCCAACAAATTTACGAAAAATTCAATAATATTTCTGATGTTTCTAAATATCCATTAATAATACCAGAAATCGAAAAGCTACATACTATATTAACTTCTGATAAAAAATATGAAATAAATGATTATAACTATTTAGTTTATCTTTGTGAAATGATGCTTATCCAAAGCGAATCAATAAATGGTGCATTTATATATAACTTATCAGGAGATGGTGTTTTTACAACAAGAAACACTTCTAATTCTATAATTAAAAATTCTTCATCTGAGAAATGGTTTAATGATATCTTAGAAAGTGATGATGCTATTTCATTTATTCCTAATATAAAATCTAATGATATATTTGAATATACAACATCTAATAACGAAAGCTTAATCGGTGTTGCTAGAAAAATAATTAATTTAAAATCACAAGAAGTTACAGGTGTATTATTAATAACTCTACCTTTAAGTGATTTATTAAATGTACTTACTAAAGATTTGCCTTATAATAATCAAATTCTTTCTCTCTATACAAATGAAGGTGATTTAATTTTATCTTCAAATTACGCTATAGATTTCACATCATTCTTTAATGAAATGAATACAAATAAAACTGAACCTAATATTCAAACTATTACAAATATTGATCCTTATTTTATAACATCAAATAAAATTCCATTAACAAATTGGGTCTTAATAAGTGCTATACCTAATGCTGATGTCTATAGTATAAATAGTTTATATATATTCTCATTCATTACAAATATAATATTTTGCTCTATTTTATTTATAGTTTTATATAATTTATTTATCAAAAGAATATTTAATCCACTTAATTATTTAATTGACAATATGAGTAAAAGTAATATTGAAAAAAATTTATCATCAAATTTAACTTATGCCCGTAATGATGAAATAGGAATTCTAGTTACTTCTTATAATGAGATGAAAAGCCGTATTCATGATTTAATAAATATAAACTATAAAAACAAAATTGAACAAAAAGACTTAGAATTAAAACAACTTCAAAATCAAATAAATCCTCATTTTATCTATAATACATTAGAATCTATTCATATGATGGCTGAATTAAATGATGATGAGGAAACATCTATAATGGCTGAATATTTTGGAGCTATAATACGATATAGCATGAATAGGAAAGTAAATACTGTTAAACTTAGAGATGAAATAAATATAATTGATAATTATATTTACCTTCAAAAAATTCGATTTGATCAATTATTTGTTATTGAAAATTTAATTAATGAAGATGTCTTAGATTGTGAAATAATAAAAATGATTATTCAACCACTAATAGAAAACTCTATATATCATGGATTAAGTGAGTGTAGTAGCAATGGTAAAATTATAATTCAAGGACAAAAAATAGGTAATGAACTTTTACTAACTATTTCTGATAATGGAATTGGAATTGAAGCAAATATATTAAAGGATTTAAATGATTATATAAATGATAAAAATAATAAATTTAAAGGAATTGCATTAAGAAATATTAATAGAAGATTAAAACTTCATTACGGTGATAAATACGGTCTTGAAATATTTAGTGTTTTGGGTAGTGGTACATCTATGGTATTAACACTACCATATATAATTAAATAAATATACTTTCTTTACTTGCATATAAAAATTGGCCAAGGAGTTTAATTATTCCTTGGCCTTTATTTATAAGAGATTTTAAGGGATTAATTATATTAATATTATTTTCTTCTACTTTTCTTAGTAAGTGCAGATCCTGCTCCCACTAATGATATAGCTAATACTATAAATATAGAGCTATTAACTCCACCTGTTTGTGGTAATTTATCACCATTGTTATTTTCATAATTATTAGAACCTGACCCTGGTTTCACAGGTACTGTTACTTCAGTGTCTCCTTCTCCTGGTGTTGGTTCTGGCTTCGGAGTTGGATTCAGATCTGGTGTTGGTTCTGGATCTGGTGTTTGAATATCATTTGTATTAACTGCCTTTATATCATCAAAATACATCGTTGATTCTACTGTCCAAACTCCCTCGTGATCTTCTGGTACTATTGTATTGCACCAAATACCTACCCTTTGAATATTTTCTATATCAAAAGTTCCATTATTCTTACCCTTAAACTCACTAAAAGGTATTGTAATAAGTTGTGCTTCTTTTGTAGCTGCAAGTTCTGGTAACCAAACTTCAAAATCTTCGCCATTACTAGTTATTTGAATTACTAACTTTTGACCATTTCCATCAGGTTTAATCCATAATTGCAATGCATCATATTCTGACCAATCTACTTCTTTAGGTATAGTCATTCCAGCCCAACCTTCATTAGTCTTTTCAGTTGAAATTTTATAATTAAATGCAAGACCATATTTACCACTATTAAATTTACCTTCTTCTGTAGAAAGTGTTGGTTTTAAATTACACCCTGGTCCATAATTAGTTGCCCATGAATTTTCTAATATTGCGCTTTCACCTAAATACCCTTCAAAATCATCTACTAATTCAACCTTTGGTTCTGTTTCCTTCATGTTAAATAAAACTTTAATTGAATTTAAAACTTCATTATTAGACTTTAACTCTATTGTACCTATAGTTTCTCCTATTTTTTCAAGAATCTCCTTTGAAATTTCACCAGTATAAATTCCATCATTTTCTTTTTTTGCATTTATAGTTTCTATGACATTATTAGAGTTATCTTTTATTACAAAAGTTATATCTCCAAATAGATTCTTTACACTTGCTTTTATTGTAGTTTCCTCTAAAACCCTACTACCTGAAACTGGATTATTTATAAACCCATATGAATATGCTTCATTAACATTCACATTTGTACTTTCAAACTCTCCAACTCCATTAGCAAAAATTGATCTATCATCATTATAAAAATCAATAAAGTTATTAATCATTTCATGTCCTTTTGTTTCACTTACTTTATATGGAGTATAGAAATTAGATTTATCATCAAAATTTGCCCATACCATAAAATATGGCATATCTGATCCTGATACAACATCTAAAACTTCGTTATACCAATCTAATCTATTATTGCCTCTATCAGCAATACCATTAAAATAATCTTCTCCTCCTAAAGAGCTCATAACTCTCATTCCAGTTTCAGATACTGTTGAAAGTTTTCCTCTCTTATTAGCTAATCCTTGTACTAATTCTATTGTTTCTTTAAATATATCCATCCAAACATCATCTTCTGTTGGATTATCATGATACATATCAAATGCAATTACATCGATAAATTCATCACCTGGATAACGTGATAAATACTCTGCTTCATCTTCAAATGGTCCATTTGGAGAGTAAACATATAAAAAGTTATGAACTCCTTTTACGTCACGTAAATATTCAACTGTATATCTAAATAAGTTTTTATAAGCTTCTTCATCACAAAAAGCTTTTCCCCACCAGAACCAACTTCCATTATTCTCGTGGAATGGTCTAAATAATACTGGTACACCTTGTTCTTGTAATTGTAAGCCATAATCAGCTATTATATCTAAATATCCAGTAAATACATCATTTAAATCTCCATCTGGCATTATTCTCTCAACTATATTTCCACTTGTTACTCCTGGAGAGTATCCTGAATAATCATAAGTACCATCAGAATTTAACTCTCTATTCTTTACAACTTGGAAGTTTGGCATATGACAAGATAATGTAACTATTCCGCCTTCATTAGCTGCATTTATACTAACATTAGCTGCAGCTTCTACGCCACCTTCTAATTCTGCTCCTGTAAATGAAAGTGTATCAATACCAACTAATCCAGCTATTGATCCTGTTACATCCTTCGTATCAGAATTTGTACCTCCATCTAGTTTTCCACCTTTATGATGAGTATCATTTTGATGTCCAAATATTACTTTATCAGATTTACCCACACCCATTAAATATGAATATAAAGATGCTGTTTCATTTGTTGCATTAGCATCTACAAGTGATACGTTTTTAGGAGTAGTTAAACTATTAATATCTACTACACTTGGAGTTTCTCTTAACTCTTCTGTTATATCAACATATATATCCTCTGTTTCTTCTTTTGATAATTCTATATTATCGATAAATATATCTCCTTTGTAATCAGTATTACTTCCTATTATTCCTATAATTATTCCACTAATATCTTTACTTGAAGCACTAAACTTTATAGTAACTTTAGCTTTTTTTAATCCGCCTTCAACATCTTCTACATTTTCAAAACTAATTGGTAAATAAGTATCTACTACTCCATCTATAAATAACTTTGTTTGAAATGAACCAGTTGTCATAGAAGTTGGGTTATATATAAAATCGTATGTTAATATGTTATATTCACTTATGTTTACATTATTAGCAAAGTTATTCTGTATTTTAATTTCACTCCAACTAGTATCAATATTATTTGAATAATCAACACTTAACTTTAATGCTCCACTTCCTGTTGTCACTTCATCATAAGCTACATCCAAGGTACCCTTATAATCCCATGCTCCACCATTTTCCCATCCATTAGTTCCACTTTCTGAACTATTAAAATCCCAAGATAGTACTCCAACAGCTGTCGATACATTTGTAGTTGCATATACAAGTGACGATACTTGTGAACACATTATAGTACATGATGCTACTAATGCCACTAATCTTTTACTCATTCTACTTATCATTTTCTCATCTCCCTATTATTTTAAAACTATATTTTCATACTAAAAAATCTTATTTTTAGTACATATTAAATTTTATTTTTTCAAGAAATCATTTACAATGATTCTATATATCCAAAGTAATTTTTGCTAATATATAGTAATTATTGTTAATTAAATATATAAAAACATCGACTTATACTTAAATTAGCATAAGTCGATGTTTTTTTATTTCACTTTATTTCTTTCTTTTTATTATAGTAGCTCCTAAAGTTCCTATTAATGCACCAAATACTCCTACTGCTACAGATGGTATTCCACCTGTTTTTGGTAACTTATCTTTATCACTATTAGGTTTATTTGTACCTGGTTTTTCTTCCCCATTATCAGACTTATTATCTTCCTCTGGTTTCTCATCTATAGTTGGTTTTTCTTCCTCTCCATTTCCTGGCTTATTATCTCCATCCTCTTCTGGCTCTTCTAAATCTGCAGTACTTACAGCTTTTATTTCATCAAAATACATTGTTGATTCAACTGTCCATGTTCCTTCATGTCCTTCTGATACTAATGTATTACACCATATACCAAATCGTTCAATCTTTGAAGCATCAAATACACCATTATTCTTACCTTTAAATTCAGTAAATGGTAATGTAACAAATTTTGCTTCTGTCGTTGTTGCAAACTCTGGTAACCAAACCTCAAAATCCTCTCCATTACTAGTTATTTGTATTACTAGCTTTTGTTCATTTCCATCTGGTTTAATCCATAATTTCAATGCATCATATTCAGACCAATCCTTAGTTATCTCCTTAGTTATACCAGCCCATCCTTCACTAGTATTTTCATTTGAAATTTTATAGTTAAACGCTAAAGCATAATTACCTAAATTCAGCTTACCATCTTGACTTATAAGTTCTGAATTAACATAACATCCTGGTCCTGAATTTCCTCTCCATTCATCTTTTAAAAGTGAATTTTCTCCATAATAACTTTCAAAATCATCTACTAAACTATTTTCTTGTTTAATTTCCTCTATATTAAATTTTACTCTTATAGAATTTAATAAGTTATCATTACAGTATAATTCTATAGTACATACTCTAGATCCTATCATATCAATAACTTCATTAGTAAGCTGAGCTTTATATACTTCTCCTTCCCCAATTGCATTAAGTTCAACTATGCTTTCATCATTACTTCCCTTAATAACGAATTTAATATTTCCTGATAAATTCTTTATCTTACCTGTAATTTCAACACCTTCTAATATATTGTCACCTGATGCTGGTGATGTAATATATCCATAAGAATATGCTTCCCCCATTTCCACCTTTGCATCCTGATAATTACCTACTCCATCTGCAAAAATCGATTTATCATTATTATAATATTCAATAAATTCATTTATCATTTCATGACCCTTATTTTCACCAACCATATATGGTGCAAAAAAGCTATCTTCTCCAAAATTAGCCCAAATCATATAATATGACATATCTGATTTTGAGATTATATTTGAAATATCTTGGAACCATTTTTTATTTAAATTCCCCTCTAAATTTAATCCACCAGAATGTGCTAAAATTCCCGTTTCAGCTACTGAAGAAACCTTTCCTCTTTTTGATGCCATATCTGATATTACTTTTATTGTATTTTCAAAGTCCTTAACCCATTCATCCCCCTCAATAGTTTCTAATGGATTATTATGATACATATCAAAAGATAATACATCTACAAATTCATCCCCTGGATAACGTTCTAAATATTCATTTTCTGTTTTTATTGGTCCACCTGGAGAATATACATATAAAAAGTTATGAACATTTTTATAATCCCTTAAATATTCAACTATATATGCATATAAATTTTTATATGCTTCTGCATCACAATGTTCTTCACCCCACCAGAACCAACTTCCATTATTCTCATGTAATGGTCTAAATAACGCTGCTATATTATCTTTATCTAACTCATTTGCAAAATCTGCTATTAAATCTAAATATCCAATAAGGACATCATTTAAATCTCCCCCAGGCATTACTCGTGTCACTACATTTCCAGCCGTTATATCACTACTATAAATAGAATAATCATAATTTCCATTTTCATTCTTACCATTTTTAGCTATTACATCAAAGTTTGGCATATGGGATGTAATTGATATTATTGCCCCCTCTGCAGCTGCATCTTTACAAACCTTTGCACTCTTCGTTATTAAAGTCATACCACTTTCTTTTTCTTCATCTGTTAATTTTATTTCTGCTCCAGCTAATACAGTAGTATCTATTCCTACAATTCCAGCTAATGATCCTGTTAAATCCTTAGTATCCGAATTTGTACCACTATCTTTTAATACTGCTTTAGTATGCGCATCATTATGATGTCCATATAATACCTTATCTGTTTTACCAATACCAAAAAGATATGAAAATAAATTTGCTGTATTTTGCGTTGCATTATTATCAACTAATCTTACTTTCTCCTGCATTAATCCTTCTAAATCTTCAATATTAAATTTTTCTTGTTTTACAGAATCTACAACCTTTTCAACATATATATCTCTTGCTTCCTCTACGCCTAAAGTAATATTATCTATATATATATCACCTTTATAATTTACATTGCTTCCTACAATTCCAATAGTTATATTTTCAATATCTTTATCAACAGCTTTGAATTTAACAATTGCTTTAGCCTTTCTTAATCCACCATCTATTTCTATTGAATTTTCAATATTAATACTAGCTGAAGTATCCACTGCTCCATCAATAGATAACTTTGTTTGGAATGATCCAGTTGACATATAATTAGGATTATATATAAAATCATATGTCAATATGTTATATCCATTAATATTTATAGGTTTTTCTAAATTATTTTGTATCTTTACTTCACTCCAACCATTTTCAATATTATCAGAGTAATCTACTTCTAACTTTAATGAAAAATTCTCATATGATATATTTATTGGTCCATCATATGCCCATGATCCTCCAGCCTTCCAACCACAAACCCCATCTTCTTTATTATCAAAATTCCAAGATATATTTTCTATAGGTTTTATAACTACATCATCATTAGCTTCCTCAACTACTCTAAGATTGTCTAAATAAATTATTGAGTTATACGTACAGTTATATGCTGATATTGGTATTACTATTGATTTAATACCATCTATATCATTTTGCATAGTAGACTCTAATGTTACTTTAGAATATCCATTTCCTAAATCTTCAAACTTATTAGATGTAAGTTCTCCTCCTAATCCCTCATTCCATCCCCAATTACTATCCTTTAATACACCCTTAAACTTAATTAATCCATCAAAGGAACTATCTTTAGTTGGAATTAGCATATCAAATATTATTTTTGAACCTGATTTTATTTTATTACCATAATCTACATAAAAATTTAAATCATGTTTATTATTATCCCAATTATCCTCACCATCAAAATTCGCCTTAAATGCTAACATCTCGTCTTGAATGAAAACATCCTCTTTTTTAATTACTCCATCAACTTCATTTGGTAATTGAATATTTCCCTTAGAAAAATCATTAAAATAACATTCAACTACACTCCTATTATCATTTATTTGTGCGAATATAGTTGATGTTGTTTGTGTACACAATATTGTACATGACATTACTAAAGCTATTAATCTTTTATTAATACTACTAACCATATTTCCCCTCCTAATTTTAAATTATATAGCCCTTTTCACTACAAAATAAATTTTATTCCTCCTAGAAAACATTTATAATTTCTTCAATATATATAAATAAAAAATGCTGGCATATATTAATTTTTGCTGGTTTCTCATAATAAAAAACATCAACTTATGCTTTTATTTAAACATAAGTTGATGCTTTATAATTTCTATTAATTGCAAACCATTTGAGATTTATATTTACTATATTCTTTTATCTGTAAATTTAAAATTAATTTATCAATTCTTTTACTTAATAATAGTGCTTCTAAGGATCCAATTCCATATTCTTCAATAATTTCATATAATAATATTTTCAACGCATTAACTAACACTTTTATTATATTCATTATTAATTTCTTCCTTTTCTCTTTATACATTTTGCTATATTTATCACTAGTTAATTACCAATTTGCATCTATAAAACATTCAAATGCATTGTTTTACTGGAATAATCTCCATATAAAGAAATATTTATTCCTCCATACATTAAGGCTCCACCTGAAAGTACTTCATCTGTTCCTTCAACCTTATACATCTTATTTTCCTCTAAACCTTTTAACTTAATTCTTCTACTATGATAATTAGGTCTACCTAAAACTTGCACACAAGTTACTAAAACTTCATTTTTATCCTTAGAAACAACTTCCCAAGCATCAAATTCATGATTTTCAGAGTAATTTTCTATACGATAGTAATCTCCTCTTCTAATTAAATCATTATATTTATGATACATTTCAACTTGCTTTGGAATCATATCTCTATCAGCTTGTGGTATTCTAGTAACATCTAGTTCATAACCAAATGTCCCCGCTAACGCTACATATCCTCTAGTTTCAAAAGGAGTAGTTCTTCCAACTGTATGGTTAGGACAATCACTAACATGTGCTCCTATTGCTGATAATGGATATACCATAGCTGTACCTTCTTGTATTTTTAATCTTTCAATGGCATCAGTATCATCTGAACACCAAATTTGTGGACTATAATATAACATACCTGGATCGAATCTTGCACCACCACCAGAACAGTTTTCTAATAATATATTAGGGAAGTCAGTAGTTAATCTATTCATCATTTCATAAACAGCTAATACATATCTATGGAATAACTCTCCATGCCTTTCTGGAGTAATTTTTAAACTCCCTAAATCAGTTAACTGTCTATTCATATCCCACTTAACGTAAGTTATATTTGCACTTGAAAGAACTTTTTTAACACTTTCATAGATATAATCTACTACTTCTTGTCTAGATAAATCCAAAACATATTGCTCTCTACATAATGCTGGCTCACGACCTTCTATGTGTATACACCAATCTGGATGTGCTCTAAACAAATCTGAATTTGGTGATATCATTTCTGGTTCAAACCATATCCCAAATTCCATTCCTAATTTATTAACTTCATCTACAAGATTCTTTAATCCACCTTGTATTTTTTCTTCATTAACAATCCAATCTCCTAATGATGAATTATCAGAATTTCTATTCCCAAACCATCCATCATCCATAACAAGCATTTCAATTCCTAAGCTAGATGCTTCCTTCGCTATAGATAATAGTTTTTCTGTATTAAAGTCAAAATAAGTTGCTTCCCAGTTATTTATAAGTATTGGTCTCTTTTTATCCTTAAATTTACCCCTAATTAAATGATTTCTATAAAGGTCATGGAATGTTCTTGTCATCTTTCCTATACCTTCATTTGAATATACCATTACTACTTCAGGTGCAATGAATGCTTGTCCTTTTTCTAATACCCACTCAAAATCTTCTGGATTTATTCCCATTACAACTCTTGTCGTATCAAACTGACAACCTTCAATTTGAGTAAAGAAATTTCCTGAATAGACAAAGTTAAATCCATATACATTTCCATTTTCATCATTTGCATTATTATCTAAAAGAGCTATAAATGGATTGTCTTGATGACTGGATTCCCCTCTAATTGAAGAGACAGCTTGTCTTCCATATCCTATTTTCTTTCTAGAAATATGTCTTTCTCTTGCCCATGATCCATGAAGAGAAATCATATCATAATTAACTCCATCAAAGTCTATACATGCAGATAATACTTTAGTAAGTGTAATTGCATCTTCTGCACAGTTTTTAACTCTTACACTTCTAGTTATTACATCTAAGTTTTCAAATGTAGTGTATACTAACACTACTTCTAAATTTAAATCTTTGTCTATACAAGTTATTTCTAAGGTTGTACACTCATCTTCATTTCCAAAAGTTGAAGGTAAACCTTGTAAGCTTTTCTTTCCACTAAATATCTCATGAGATACATATTGTAATTTGCATGCATTATTCCCCTTGTTATCTCTTACTCTTAGACAAGATTCCCTAAAGTCACCTATACCATGAGTTGAATACTCCATTGGAAAACTATCATAAAACGATACTCTATCTCTATTATTCTTTGATGGTACATATGGTGGCTCATCTATACGTAATAAATAATTAACGTTTTCATCAACTATCTTTTTTCCAAAATAAACATGTCCAACAAATTGCTCTTCATCTACTATTGCTATAATATACGATGTATCCTTTGCATCCAATTTAAATACTTTATGTTTCTCTATAAATTTTATACCCATATATATCCTCCTAATTCGTTATATAAATAAATTATAATTATAAATTATTATAGTTATCTAAATTTATCAACGCTATTTAAAATCACATTAAAATTAGTCACTAATACTGATTTTTTATCGGTTAAATAATTATTTTTATATTTAAAAAGAGATAGGATAATCCTCTCTCTTAATATTGTATTTATTCTAGTAATATGCTTTTTCTTAATTCACTCCACTCAGAATTTATTTTATTTCTAATCTCTTCTGGATTATCACATATACTATATGATTGAACAAACGAAGAATCTATTCCTATAGATTTTCTTAATGTATCATAGTATTCATGAGTATCATTTACTCCTTCACTATTAATTTTTACTTTTTCTCCATAGATATCTAATGGTAAATTGAACTTTTCTAATTCTTTAAAAAACTCCTTATTCTTTTCACTATTTTTTAATGGTGATAGTATGTCTACTGCATTTGCATATCTATTCTCTTCAAACAGAAACTTTAAAAATGCTTTCGAAGCTTCTGGATATCTAGTTTCTTTTGAAACTCCCATTGAATAATCACCATAAATACTAATTGCATCACTCCCCATAAGTGGAAACATACCTATATCATCTATATTCATTCCCAAATCCTCTAATTGATATTTGAAATCAGAGTTTCCTAAAAACATACCTACTCTTCCATCTCTAATATCTTCCTTACAATTTTTCCATTCATAGCTTAATAAATCTTCTTCACAATATTTATTTTGAACTATATCTCTTACAAAATTAATTGATTTAAAAATACTACTATTGTCATCTAGTATATTAATATTGTCATAAATAACTCTCGATTCCAAATTCTTATCAATCACATATGGAACAAAATCAATCCATTTATCCATTAACCATCCTTGCTTATAATTTAATGCAATAGGTACTACTCCTAAAGATTTTATTCTTTCACAAACATCAAAAAATTCATCTATTGTAGATGGTAATTTATCAATTTTAGCCTCCTTAAAAATACTTTTGTTATAAATAAATCCATTCCAATTAAGTGATGTAGTAATACAGTATAAATGATTATCCTTACTTAATCCAACTTCATAATTATAAATATTATCACGGTTAAATCCTAAATCATCTATAGGTAAAAAATATTTATAATAATCTGTTACATTAATTCCTCCTGGTACTAGGGTTACATCTGGTAATTCTCCTACTAAAGCTCTTTTATATAATATAGTTGAAGCATCTCCTAATAGCTCTAACTCTATACTAACCTTAGGATTTAAGCTTTCAAACTCTTCTATCAGTTCTTCAATTTCTTCCCTTTTATCTGTTCTATTACTGACAAATGTAATATTTCCTTCTAGTTCTTCATTTTTAATTAAATTTATTTCATCTTTATAAAAAATTTTATTTATTATAAAAATTATTAATATACTAATGATACTTGTTCCTATCAACACCTTAATTTTATTATTAATTCTCATAAATCCACCTATACCTTTTTTAAGTTATGTAATCTGCTATTTAAAATTATCTCTATTATTCCTATATCCATTTGGTGTATATCCTGTTAACTTTTTAAATGCTCTTCCAAAGGTTACTGGATCATTATATCCTATACTTTCTGATATTTCGTATATTCTTAAATTTGTAGTTACCAATAAATTCTTTGCTACACTTATTCTATACATTGATAAGAACTCGTAAAATCCTTCGCCCACTTCTCTTTTAAATAATTCCGATAAATAGTTTTGGCTTAAAAATACATTATCCGCAACATCCTTTAATGTAATATTTTTATTGTAATTTTCCATTATATATTGCTTAGCTAACTTAACAGCAACTAAATTACTTCTTTCTAACTTTTCATCATCATTGCTACTTCCATTACCAGAGTTTTTCAAAAAATATTGTTTGGCCCTTATTTCTCCATGTAAACTACTTTTTATCTTTTTAAAATTTTTGACTTGTTCTCTTAATTCCCAAACTTTATCCGTTTCTTGCATAATATAAACATTTTTATTGTTTTCAATAAAATTATTACTTAATGTTATAATATCACTATATATTTTATCTGAATCTAATCTAATAGTATTATCGAAAAAGAATAATATATAAGTATTAGATTCATAATTAAAAGATATATGCTCTAAATCATCATATTTTTCTATAATAGATTTTATAAATTTATTTATTAAATTTATATCCTCTTTTTTATCTCTTTGTATAATTATCATTTTATAAAAATAATTTTCATTTATTTGAATGTTGTCTAATAACTTCTTATCAATATTTGAGTTAATATTTACATTTGAAAATAATATTTGTTTAAAGAAGTCTCTCTTTAAAACTTCTATTGATTTATTTAATATGACACTAGTATTTTTATTTTCTTCTACTTTACTTTCAGCTTCATTTATAACTTTTGTTAAATCCTCATCATTAATAGGTTTTAATAAGTAATTAAAAGCTCCTGCTTTCATTGTATCTCTAACATAAGAAAACTCATCGTACCCACTTAATACTATAAATAAAGGTGGCTTGTCTAATGTTCTCATTACTTTCTCTATTAACTCATTTCCCATCATCACAGGCATTTTTATATCAGTAATAACTATATCAACTTGATTTTCCTTTAAATATTCAAAAGCTAGCAAACCATTTTGAAAATCCGAAACTACCTCATGTTCACTAAACAATCTTTTAATAAGCGCTTTCAAACCCATTCTAATTATTCTGTCATCATCTACTACTAAAATCTTCATATATCCTCCTAAAAACTGCTTATATAATATTTATCATTTGAAACTCCTTCATATTAAATTAGTTAATACCTATTGATAAGCTTTACAAAAAAACTCTAATTAAACTCAAAAAAATTCTTTTTTCTCCATTTATCTTTATTGAATATTATATTCTTTTGATTTATATTAAAATTATACATTAATTATGGTAAATATTAAATTATTTTTAAAATTTTATTTTGTTTTTAAAATTTAGGTATTTATTGTTTAACTTTTCTATTAACGAAAGGAGAATTTTATGCTTTTATCAAAAAATTTATCAATAAAAAAATTAACATTATTAATATTCTTATTGATATATTTTATTTATTTTTTAATTACATCTATTAGTTTATATTCGTATTCTAAGTACGAACTTTCTAGAGTTAAACAACTTAATAAAAGCTCTAATGAAATATTAAGTTATCAAATAAAAGATAAAATCAATAACATTTCTGATGCATCTAAGTATCCATTACTTGCACCTGACTTAGAAAACTTACATACTATCTTAAGTGAAAAAAACATTGATAATATCTCTAACTATATTTATTTAAAAAAAGTATGTGATATGATGCTAGTACAAAATTCATCTATAAATGGTGCCTTCATTTATGATTTAGATGGTAATAATGTATCTTCTATACGAAACAACTATAATGAAAAAAACAAAAATCCAATTAATGAAACTTGGCTATATGAAGCATTATCATCTCATTCTGGAACTGTTCTTTTTACTAATTTATTATCAAGTGATATTTTTGATTCACCTAAAAATGAAGAAAAACTAATTGGATTAACACGACAAATTGTAGATTTTGCTACAAATAAAGTTAATGGTATTCTCTTGCTTACAATGTCAATTGATAAATTAAAAAATTTATTAACTACCAACTTACAATATAATAATCAAGTATTATCTATTTATGATAATACTGGCTCTTTAATAGCTACAACAGATACTAATTTTTCGGACAAGTTATCATTTATAGATTTAGCAATTTATAACTCTACAGATAGTATTAAATATAATAATACTAAATACTTACTTTTTAATGATAATATATCTGAACTAAACTGGACGATAGTAAACTCTACACCTAACTATAATATTCATAAATCTAATTATATATATTTTTTCTTTTTTTTAAGTAATTTAATATGTTTATTAATTCTAATGCTTATATTATTTATATTCTTTATAAAAAGACTATTTAAACCAATACAAACACTAGTTGAAAATATGAGCTTAAATAATATTGAAAAAAACTTAAATCAACATTTATCTTATAAACACGATGACGAATTAGGCTCACTATTTAAATCATATAATCAAATGAAATATCGTATTAACAACTTAATTACTATCAACTATAAGACCAAACTTGAACAAAAAGATTTAGAATTACGCCAACTTCAAAATCAAATTAATCCACATTTTATATATAATACTTTAGAATCTATTCATATGATGGCTGAAATAAATGGAGACTTAGATACTTCTAAAATGGCTCAATGCTTTGGTTCAATTATTAGATATAGTATGAATAGAAAAATTAATACTGTAACTTTAGAAAAAGAACTATCTATAATTGATAACTATATTTATCTACAAAAAATAAGATTTGATCAAATCTTTACAATTGAAAATTTAGTACCTAATAGTCTTCTTCAATGTGAGATAATAAAAATGATAATTCAACCTTTAATTGAAAACTCTATATTCCATGGTTTTAGTGAATGTGATGGTGAAGGAAAAATAACTATTAAAGGTGAAAAATTTAATAACTATTTAATCATAACTATTTCTGATAATGGAATAGGTATTGATGAAAAAAAACTTAAAGAATTAAATGACTATATTAATGATAGAAATAGTAACTTTAAAGGTATTGCTTTAAGAAATATAAATAGAAGACTTCAACTTAAATATGGTAGTGAATTTGGACTTAAAATATTAGGTATAAAAGATAAAGGTACTTCTATGATTCTTACATTGCCTTTTATTATAAAAGAAAATAATTAATATATACCTAAAAAATAATATCAATATATTTCAAAAAATTATACTCTCCTAAAGTCTTTAGGAGAGTATAATTTTTATATATCTAGCTCTCTTAATCTATGAATTATATCTATTTGAGTGCTATACATATCTTCTCTTTCATTTATATAAATTCTTTTTAATTCTTCATCTTTTTCTATATTTATTTTTTCATCCATTTGAGCAATTAATTCTCCGATTTTAAAAAGATGCAAAGCAAGTTCTAATGCGTTCTTTTCACTTCTATCTCTCATATACGCTCCTCCTATATAATTCTCTTTAAGCTAATACTTACTTATAGAATTAAATATATAAACTATTATAATTTAGCTGATTCATTTTTACTCTTCTTCTCTAATATCCTTATTGGAATAATGCCGCCAAAAATCATTACTATATTAACTACAATAACCATAGTATATAAAACTCTAGCTTGTATGTCATTTCCTACTAAAATAAGCCCTAATATAGAAATTCCTAACATCCCACCTGATAGTACTTGTATAAATTTAATAAACTTAAGTATAGCATCTAACTCTATATTGCTTTGTCTTTTTTTCTTATACCCTCTATTTGTTCTACATGATGGCATGCTACATATCCCCCCTTATACTCTTTCAATGCAGGTTCTTCCTTCTTACATTTTTCTGTATAATATGGACATCTCGTATGGAATTTGCATCCTGATGGTGGATTTATTATACTAGGCATATCTAAAGTTCTTAGTGGTAATTCTTTAGAACCTCCATCTGATCTCTTTCCTACAGTTTGTGGTACCGCTGCTAATAATGCATGGAAATATGGATGCTTTGGATTATCTATTGCATCATAAATATTATTTAATTCTATTATTTTACCTAAATACATTACTACAAGTCTTCCATTTTTAGCTATATATCTTGCTGTTGCTAAATCATGTGTAATATAAACAAAAGAAATATTATACTTTTTATTCATTTTCGTCATTAAATCTATTAATGCTATTCTTAATGATACGTCAACCATAGATACTGGTTCATCAGCAACTATTAGTTTAGGTTTAACAGAAAGTGCTCTTGCAAGTAATATTCTTTGTCTTTGTCCACCACTTAATTGATGTGGATACTTATATAAGAACTGTTCTTGAGGGACTAATCCAACCTCAGCAAAATATTCCTTTAATATTTCTTCAGCTTCTGTCTTATTTTTAACAATTTTATGTTGTAATAAAGGCATCGCCAATGACTGAAATATAGTTCTATTTGGGTTTAATGCCGCAAATGAGTCTTGATGAACCATTTGAACCCCCAATCTATAATCTTTAAATTCAGCTCTTTTTAGTTTACTAATTTCTTTCCCTTTGTACTTAATAGTACCTTTAGTTTGTTTATGAATACCTACAATTAATTTTCCTAATGTAGTTTTTCCACATCCACTTTCCCCAACTACAGCTACTATTTCTCCTTCTTCTACCTCTAAGTTAATATCAGATAAAACTGTAACCTTTTGTTTTTTATTTACTCTATTATCAAATTCAATACTTAAATTATCAACTTTTAATAAATTCATTTTATACACCTTCCTCTGCAGTTACTCCAACTGATGATTCGCCACTAAAAGCTTCTGCAAAATAGTAACATCTCGTACACTTATTATCATTAATAGAATACATTATCTTCGTTTTCTCTCTATCTGCTTTGCACTTTCCATCTATAAATATACTGCAACGCGGTGAGAATTTGCATTCTTTGAAATCTTGAATTAAGTTAGGTGGATTTCCTGGTATAGCTTTTCTTTGTGTAACATCATCATATAAAGTTGGTATTGCATTTAATAATCCCTTTGTATAAGGATGAGATGGTTCATTAAATACTTCAACAACATCTCCATATTCAACAAGTTCTCCAGCATACATAACTGCAATTCTATCTATAACTCCTGATATAACTGAAATATCGTGAGTTAAGAATATTAATGTTACTCCTAATTTTTCATGTATATCTCTCAAAAGATCTAATATATACCATTGTGTTATAACATCTAATGCAGTAGTTGGTTCATCTAGCAATATTACTTTTGGATCTAATATTAAGCTTAGTGCAATTAAAACTCTTTGTTTCATTCCCCCACTTAATTGATGTGGGTAATATTCTAATACATTAGTATCTAATCTAACAAATTTTAATACTTCTTCTGCTTTTTTTATAATATCATCAATTTTTTTCTCAGTATCATGAGCCAATACAGTTTCAATAAAGTGCTCTTTTATTTTTAAAACTGGATTTAATGCATTTTGTGCTGCCTGGAACACTGTCGCTATTTCTTTCCATCTATATTCATTGAATTCATTAACTTTTAAATCTAATAAATTTATTTTATTATTTTCATCATCATAATAGTATACTTCTCCACTTGTTATTTTGCCTGGAGACTGTACTAAATTTAATATTCCAGATGCAAGCGTAGATTTTCCACTACCACTCTCCCCTATGATACCAAGAGTTTCATTTTTATATATTGTAAATGATACATCGTCGCAAGCTCTTAACTTACCATTTTTTAAAAAGAATTCTATTGTTAAATTTTTTACTTCTATTAAAGGCTGCTTTTTCATGTTATTTCCTCCTACTATTTACGTAATCTTGGATTCATAGCTTCATCTAACCCATTTGCAAAGAAATAACATCCTAATTGGAATAAAACAATTCCCATTATCGGAGTCATGAAATAAACTATTGGACCAAGACCACCATATAAAACTGCTGATTGAGACATAGCCATATTAATCATCATTCCCCAATGACTACCTTGGAATGGAACTAATCCTAAAACCATTAAAGAGACTGATGTCATTATTGCACCTTTCATTATTGAAATAAAGTTAATTGCAATAAAGGAAGTTATATTAGGAATTACATCTTTTAAAATTATATTTATTGTACTTATTCCCATTACCCTACTTGCTTCAATAAAATCTTTATTTCTTATTACTAGTACTTGAGATCTAATAGCCTTTGCAAGTCCTGCCCATGACCATAAGCTTAATACTAATCCAAATAATACATCACTACTCACATTAATAACCATAGATAATACCATTGTTACTGGTAATGTTGGCATTGTTAATACTATATCTGTTATCAACATTAAAAATGTATCTGTCTTTCCCCCAATTAACCCAGCTGTAATCCCTATTCCACAAGCGAATATAATAGAAAATATAGCAGCATAAAATGCAACTAATAAAACAGATCTTGAACCATTAATAAATAATGCAAAAATATCTCTCCCAGCATAGTCAGTACCTAACCAATTTGCTGCTGATGGTGGTTTTAATCTATTTAAGTAATTAGATGCTGGGTATCCCACTATCATTGGTCCTACTATTGCAAGTATTAAGAAAAACATTAATATAAGAAATCCTATTCTAGACATTTTATTATTCCAAATTACTTGAAAAAATTCTTTTAATGAAGTTAAAAAACTTCCTTCCTTTTCAAATGTATTTTTTTTATTTAAGCTTATTGACCTACTCATATTTTACTTCTCCCTTAATCTCGGATTTAACCTAGTATTTAAGAATTCAGCAAAAACACCAGATAATAAAACCATAACTATTATCATTAAAAACATCCCTTGCATTAGAGGATAATCTCTTCTTGAAATAGCTGTTGTTAAATAATATCCCACTCCCGGATATACAAACAGGTTTTCTATTAAAGGTGATCCCCCAAACATCATTCCAAATGATATAGCAACACTTGTTACCATCGGAAGCATTGCATTTCTTCCTAAATAACTAAATATTATTCTCTTATTTGATATACCTCTAGCTTTAGCATAATTTATATAATCTTCTCCTAAAACAGATAAGCAATTTGCTTTCATACCCATTATCCAGCCAGCTAATGTTGTTAAAAAATATGCTAAAATTGGTAAAGCTGCATGCTTTAATACACTTATAATAAATTCAAAATTAAATCCTGGTGTAACTGTAGAGCTATATGCACCCTTCGATGGAAATAATCCCAAAATAAGTGAAAATAATAAAACTAATAAATAAGCAACTATATAATCTGGAATTGACCCTAATATTGCTTGATATCCTGTTAAAACGCCCTCTAAAACCTTACTTCTCTTCCAAGCTACATATATACCTAATATTACTCCTACCGAAAAAGATAAGAATAGTGATATTGAACATACTAATAATGTCCAAGGTAATGCTTCTAAAACTATTGTTGATACTGATTCTTTAAATGACATTGATTGTCCTAAATTTCCTGTGGCTATTCCTTTTACATAAGTAACAAATCTATTTAAAACCGGCTCATCTGGATCATAGTTCAACGCTAATTTTGCTTTATTATACGCTTGATCATATGTCATTTGACCAGTCCTTATATAATCTTGAGCTAATGTTTTTACTGGATCTCCAGGCATTGATTGTATAACAAAGAATATTAATAATAATGAAACTATCATTGTTAAAATACAAGTTACCAATTTCTTCATATTATTCACCTCATATTTGTAAATAAGGGTTGTTTTATATACAACCCTTATTCTAACTTATTTAATAAACTAATTACTTAATATAATATAACTCTTCACTTCTAATTGATTTACCTATGATACTACTTATTGTACCTGACCAATAGAAATTATTAGTTTCAACTCCAGCTTCTGCTTCCGGCATTGATAACTTTGGATTATGAATTCTAACAATATAGTTCTTCTCTGTTACTGGAATAAACCATACGTTATCATTAAAGAATTGAGCAAACTCTTCCGTAATTTCTGATATTTCCTCATCTGTAGATGCATTAAATAATGCATTTAGATTTTCACCATAAGCAAAATCCTCTCCAGTCTCTTCATTCTTCCAAGAAAGTAATCCTTCTTCTGGGAATTCCAAGTTCATCCCTCTACTTCCGTACCACCAAATTCCACTATATGCTTCATGAGGATGTTGTAAACTTATAGTTCCACCAAAGTTATCTACTGACATATGTGCATCGCCAGTTGCAACGTAATCGTTATATGCTGCTGCTTCTTTTGGCGTAAATACTGCATTTAATCCAAAGTCTTTCATCATATTAGCTGCTGCTTCTGCAAGTACTACGTGATTTGGATATTCACCAGCCCCTGCAATTATTATTTCTGGGCTTTCACCATTTGCATCAACCCATTGATTTCCTTTTTTAGCCCACCCAGCTGCCTCTAAACATTCTGTAGCCTTATCTAAATTTAAACTATAATCATCTAATTTACTTAAAAACTCTTTACTTAAATACTTATCTCTAACTGATGGTGGAAGGCATACTGCATATTCATCGCCTTTAACCATACCAGGTTCTGATACTGGTGCTATTTGAGCAATATCAATAATATAAGCTATTGCCTTTCTAACATTTACATCGTTACTTGGATACTTTTGAGTATTCATACAGAACCCAACAGTACTAAACTCTGGTACAAGAATTTGTCTAATTGTATCTGAGTTATTTTCTGCTACTTTTTGAGCTAAGTCTGGTGATAATCCCATACCATCTAAATCATAATCACCATTTGAAATTGCTAATGCGTTTGATTCTGTACTTGTTGGTCTAATACCTCTTATCTTTTCTATATATAATGGAACTCTATAATATTTATTTTGTTCAAATATCATTTCTGATGAAGTCATACTTACTGGAACATAAGCTCCAGAACATTTTATACTCATTAAATCTGGCAAATAATTATTTAAAGCTGTAGTAGCTTCTGAATTACTCTTATCCCCTTCTTCAGTAAATTCATATCCACCGTCTTCTTTTATTCTTCTGTTATTTTCAAAATTTGATTGAAAAATAGCTGCAAATTGACCATATTCAGATTTTGGATATTTTAATGCAGATTTTAATATATAATCTAGTAATAGTTGAGCTTCCCTAGAATATTTAATTTGTACTGTTAATTCATCTATTTGCGTTACAGATTCCGCATACCAGGCTACATTATTTACAGTCATATCTATAAATATATTACATATTAAATCATCTGAAGTTATAGGTGTTCCATCACTCCATTTAAGATTTTCCTTTAATTTCAATGTCAAAACCTTATCTTCAAATGTATATTCCTCTAATAATGATGGTTTAAATGTCTTTTCTGGTTTAGAACTATAATCACATAAATAATCATATATTAATGGTTCCATTGACCATTCTGGACCACCATTTACAGATGGATTCCCATGAGCAGCTGCTCCTGGAGTAAAGTATACTGACGTACTTAATACAGTTCCTTCAACACTATCCCTTTCTCCTTCAAGCTTTGCGTTTTTAAGTGCCGTTTCTACACTTATAACAGAATCCAATATTTCTCCTTCCCCTTCTACACTACCATTAGTTGTAATATTATTACTTCCGCCTTCATCCTTATTTCTGCACCCAACTAATGCTGTTAAACTAATAGTTACTACCATGGATATAGCTATTAATTTCTTCAGTTTGTTTCTTTTCATTCCATTCCCCTCCATATATACTCAATAAATTTTATTTATTTGATAGCTTAAGTATATATTTGCTTATTTTTTATGTAAACGTTAATTGAACTTTCTAAGAATTATAATCGGAATATTTTAAAATTTATCGGCTTTGTCGAATTTTGCATATTTTCCAAATAAATATCCACCAGCTAAGCTGGTGGTTTTTCATGAGCCCTATAAGGGCAAATTACCAGCTTGCGTCTTAAGA